>OLOQ01000038.1_pt1 | contig 131566 bp, 104 predicted proteins | sample 1673101 | NCBI WGS metagenome assembly OLOQ01 (sample SAMEA3136754, study PRJEB25190) | human gut metagenome | biome: human gut; feature: human-associated habitat; material: faeces | place: Austria | collected 2013 | reverse complement strand
TCGAATCCGCATCCTACGCGATTGGTATAGTTATTTACGAAACGATGTACTAGTACATCGTTTTAAGCATCTGATGTTCGGCTGTCCGAAAGGAGCATCAGATTGCGAACAGACGTGATTACTATCAAAAGTGTTAGTGAAAAAACAGCGATATTTTCTTATACTGAAAGTAGAAAGAAATGAAATTGCATCAACAGCACGAAAAATCGGGAATGATGAAAGGAGATAAAGCATATGGGATTAATTAAAGCATTTGTGGGAGCAGCAGAAGGAACATTGGCGGATCAGTGGAAGGAGTTTTTCTATTGTGACGCAATGGATAAGAGTGTGATGGTAAAGAAAGGCCAGAAGAGAACGGGTGTCCGCTCATCGAATGTCCATGGCAATGACAATATTATCTCTAATGGAAGCGGTATCGCTGTTGCGGATGGTCAGTGTATGATTATCGTTGAGCAGGGAAAGGTTGTCGAGGTCTGTGCAGAGCCTGGACAATTTACTTATGATACATCGACAGAGCCGAGTATTTTTTCAGGAAATCTTGGAGACAGCATCAAGGCGTCATTTGCGACAGTCGGCAAACGTTTTACATTTGGCGGCGATACAGGCAAGGATCAGCGAATCTATTATTTCAATACAAAGGAGCTGATTGACAACAAGTTCGGCACACCGAATCCTATTCCTTTCCGCGTTGTAGATTCCAAGATCGGCCTGGATATTGATGTGTCTGTCCGCTGCTCGGGTGTTTATTCTTATCGGATCAGCAATCCGCTGCTGTTCTATACGAATGTGTGTGGAAATGTGGAGAACGAATACACGAGAGACGAGCTGGACAGACAGCTGAAGACAGAATTTATCAGTGCACTTCAACCGGCCTTTGGCAAGCTTTCTGAATTGGAACTGCGTCCGAACCAGATTGTGACACACAATACAGACCTGGAGGATGCGATGAATGAAACGCTGTCTGCCAAATGGGGTGAACTGCGTGGACTGAAGGTCGTCAGCATTGCTCTCGGTTCGGTGACACTTCCGAATGAGGATGCAGAGATGATCAAACAGGCTCAGCGTACAGCGATGCTGCAGAATCCGACGATGGCAGCTGCGACGATGGTTGGCGCACAGGCTGATGCAATGAAAGCGGCTGCAGCCAATGAGAGTGGTGCCATGAATGGTTTTATCGGTATGGGTATGGCCATGAATGCAGGCGGTGGCATGAATGCGCAGAATCTGTTTGCAATGGGGGCCCAGCAGGAGGAAGCAAGACGGCAGGAAGAAATGCGACGTCAGGAAGAAGCAAGACAGCAGGAGGAAGCAAGACGGCAGGAAGAAGCAAGACGTCAGGAGGCTATGAGGCAGCAGATGGCTGCTGCACCGGTTCAGCAGCAGAATGCAGACAGTTGGACATGCAGCTGCGGTTATGTTGCGACCGGCAAATTCTGTCCGGAATGTGGTACGAAGAGACCGGAGAAGCCGACAGGCTGGGTTTGCAGCTGTGGTGCACTCAATAAAGGAAAGTTCTGTTCTGAATGCGGTGCAAAGAAGCCGACAGAAGAACCATTGTACCGCTGTGATAAATGTGGCTGGGAGCCGGAAGATCCAAAGCATCCGCCGAAATTCTGTCCAGAATGCGGCGATCCGTTCAATGATGCGGATATTCAGTCATAATAGATAGGAGTGATTGTATGCAGAATATGCAGGAATATAAATGCCCATGCTGCGGCGGCGCAATCGCTTTTGACAGTACGATTCAGAAGATGAAGTGCCCGTATTGTGATTCGGAATTTGAGATGGAAACATTGCAGGCGATGGATGAACAACTGAAGGAAGGCAAAAGCGACAGCATGGAGTGGGAAACCAAAGCTGGCGGAGAATGGCAGGAAGGCGAGACAGATGGACTAAGTACCTATGTTTGCCAGTCCTGCGGTGGAGAAATCGTCGGAGATGCAACGATGGCGGCAACCAAGTGTCCGTTTTGTGACAATCCGGTTGTTTTCACGGGAAAATTTGCAGGTGCACTTAGGCCGGATCTGGTTATCCCATTTAAGTTGGACAAGAAAGCAGCCAAAGAAGGACTGATGAAACATATTTCCGGGAAGCGTCTTTTGCCGAAGGTTTTCAAAGACCAGAATCATATTGATGAGATTAAAGGTGTGTATGTGCCATTCTGGCTTTTTGATACCGATGCGGATGCGCAGGTCAGCTACAAGGCGGCGAACATCCGGACATGGAGTGATAGTCGTTACATTTATACAGAGACCAGATATTTCCTTGTAAATCGTGGTGGCAGCATTGGATTTGAACATATTCCGGTTGACGGATCATCCAAGATGCCGGATGATCTGATGGAATCCATTGAGCCATTTGATATTTCAGAAGCGGTGGATTTTCAGACGGCGTATCTCGCCGGTTATCTGGCCAACAAATACGATGTCACTGCCGAGGAGAGTATAGACAGAGTCAATGCCCGAGTGAAACGTTCAACAGAGGAAGCGTTTGCGAAGACGGTCAAAGGTTATGATTCAGTGAATGTGGAAAACAGCAATATTCAGTTCAGGGGCGGCAAAGCCCAGTATGCGCTTTACCCTGTCTGGCTGCTGAATACGACATGGAACGGCAATCAGTATCTGTTTGCGATGAATGGTCAGACGGGGCTTTTTGTCGGAGATCTTCCGATTGATCAGTCTGCGGCAACAAAATGGCTGCTTGGCCTTACTGTGCTGATAAGTGCCATGTCCTACGGTGTCATCTGGCTGTTGCATCTATTTGGATTATTATAAGAGGAGGGTAACAGAATGAAGAAAACATTACGCATGCTATTACTCGTCCTTGTGTTATGCGTCGGTCTGGTCATGCCGGCAGCAGCCGAAACAACAGATGGTTTTGCCAGCGACCATATCTGTATGGTGGATATGGCCGGTGTGCTGAATGAGCAGGAAGTCACAGAACTGGAAATGATGATCGATGAGATCCGGACGAGACAGAAGTTTGATATTGCGATTCTGATTGTTTCAGAGGAAGATATTCCGTCGATGGAAGAATATGCAGATGATATTTATGATGGAGCCGATATGGGGTATGGACAGACAAGAGACGGTGTGCTCCTTGTTGTTGATTTAAAGTCCAGCGAGTGTTATATGTCCACAAAAGGATATGGCATTACGGTTTTCACGGATGCCGGCATTCAATATGTTGGTCAGCAGATGCGGCCGGAGCTGGCGGACGGTGATTATGCGGGGGCCTTTCGCACATTTGCCACACTGTGTGATGATTTTATCACCCAGGCAAGAAACGGTAAGCCATATGATGCGGACACGCTTCCTAAGGAACCGTTGTCTCTGATCTGGATTCCTGTTGCCATTGTCATTGGTTTTATCATTGCTTTTGTGATTGTCGGTGGCATGAAGAAACAGCTCAAAACGGTGCGTTTCCAGGCTAAAGCGGATGATTATGTCAAAGCCGGCAGCATGAATATTGTGGATAATCAGGAATGGTTCCTTTACCAGAACATTGTCAAAACAGAGAAACCGAAAGATAACGATAAGTCGTCAGGCGGAAGCAGTACGCATACATCCTCCTCTGGTAGTGTCCATGGAGGTGGCGGCTTCAAATTCTGATGTTTAAAGGGGGAAATCAAATGAAAAGGTCAGCAGTTGTTCTTTTATGCGCGATATTGGCACTTTCATCGGCAGCCTGTGGTAAAACAGGACCGGATGTGCCAAGACAGACAGAAGCTATGTACCGTACATACGAGTATGCATACGGTAATCTGAATATCCAGCTGCCGGAGGATGCAGATGATCCGGAAGACAAAGGGACTTCTTTACTTTTTACGGATCCGGAGAATCTCTGGACACTGGAACTGAAGCCACTGGATGTGCAGAATACAAAGATAGAAATCAGTAATTTAGATAGTCAGATCACACCGGAGCATGCTTATTTTAAAGATGTTCAGGAAAATGAAGATCCGTATCAGGATTTTGCGGCACATTTCTGGAGTCTGAATTTCAATATGGACAACCCGGGCGGGATGAGTATGTACTACAATGAACCGAAGGCGTTTCAGGTGATCGATTATGGTGATACGCTGGTCGGTCAGTGGGGCGGTCTGAAGCTGGAACTGACGGGGCTTAACAAAGAAACACAGATTCAGGATATACTTGCAGATCCACTTGTGCGCTGTATCTGGGATCATCTGAGCTTTCAGGTGACAGAAGGCGGCGGTCTGACAGAGAATGTGGGAATCAGTGCAGAATTCCCGGCACGGTGGAACAATACAATAAAAGAGACCGGTATTTGTACCAATTTCCAGGGAGACAGACTTGGTTATCTGTCTGTCACAGCCGTGAAACCGGCAGATCCAGAGGAAGCGGCAGCGTTATGTCAGGATGATATAGAGGAAATGGATTTTGGCGGACTTCATTATTATGTGACGGTGAAAACATTTGGGGACGGTGAGGATGCCAGTGAACATCTGCGCCTGTATACAAAGTTTACCGATGACTACGCTGTGTGTGTTGAAATGGCTTCCAGAGGACTGGTGGGAGATGAACTGTGGGAATTACTGAATGATGAGAATATCAGCAATATCTTAAACAGTATCAGACTTGATCCATCCGGTTTTAAGGATCCGGAATTAAAATATACGAATGCCGACGGGTTTAAATGTAATGAAATTGGCTACATTACGGAATACACAGGAACAGCAGAAGAAGTGATACTTCCGCAGACAATCGGTGATGTGACGATCAGTGATATGGAGAATGCGCTGTTTAAAGGTCATACAGAAATTAAATCTGTCATTATCCCGGAAGGCTATGAAGTCATCAGCAGAGAAGCGTTTAAAGATTGTACCTCACTTGAACGTGTTGAGATTGCATCGTCTGTGACGTATATCAGCACGTATGCGTTTGAGGGCTGTACGGCACTGAAAGAAGTTGTTTTCAACGAAGGTCTGACAGAAATCGCTGCCTATGCATTTGATGGTTGTACGGCACTTGGCGACATCACGCTGCCATCCAGTACGGTGGCTGTAGGCGCTTATGCATTCAGGAATACAAATACATCTGTGGATGGCGCTACATTTATCTGTAAAGGCAATGCCGTATTTGACACATGGGCACTTGCAGAATCCGGTTTTAAGACAGTTCAGTTCCTTGGCAACTGTGATCTGTCGATAGATGCTGTTTTAGGTTATGCCAAAGTCGAAAATCTGACAATCGGTGAAGGAACAGAGGTGCTTGGTTCCAACTTTGCCTCAACAGATTTTGGAGAGACAACACCATTGACGGTATCATTGCCGGAGAGCTTAAAAGAGATTGGCGACGGCGCTTTTTCACAGCGGGAGGGTCTGACAGAAATTGATCTGAAAAATGTTGAAGTGATCGGAGAAGATGCTTTCGCCTATACCGGATTGAAGGAACTTCTGATTCCGGGCACAGTCAAAGAGGTCGGTGCAGCTTTTGATAGCTGCATACAGCTGAAGACCATCCGGTTGTCAGAAGGCGTGGAAGCAATCGGAGATGAAGCATTTAGCTTTGCAGGCAGCGGCAATGGCTCTGAAGGGGAATACGTGACGTATCTGACAGATGAAGCGTATGAAAAAAACAAAGCTTATGTCTATCAGGAAGATGAGAAGGCAGGCTTTGTAAATGTGTATTTGCCGTCGACATTAAAGCGAGTGGGTGCGAATGTTTTCTATGGCGCGTACGTGGATGGCATTTATATGGAGTGGTGTACAAGTCCGGATGCACTCCCGTCTTTTGATCCGACCTTTGTGGAGGATAAGGTTGCGGGCATTCATCAGATTTATTTTACAAAGGAAACAATCGATGCGTACGGTGATGAACTGGATGCGTATTTTATGAATACGAATGCAAAAGATTGTTGCTGGTATCCGAATGGCCAAAAAGCTTACTGGTCATCACAATCTCTTGAATAAGCAGAGCGTCGATAGACAAAAAAGAATGTGCTGCGGCACATTCTTTTTTGTCTATAGGATTTGCACAGTTACTATAGTATAATGAAATATATCATGGGTATGCACATTGCTGCCGGATCAAGAAAGGAATAAGCGATGTCCTACAAGAAGAAAAGAGCGCTGTCCTATGTGGTGGTTGCATGTCTTGTTCTGATTGCGAGCTTATGTCGGCATGAGCAGTCAGAGAATATGTACGTGAGTCATCTATTTGAACAATGTCGAAGCAGTATTTATATTGGCTTGTACTGTGCATGGGTCGTTTATCTGAATAAACATGTCGTGGAAAGGAAAATGCGCAAGTGCCTGACCTGGATCGGCTGTCTGATGGTTTTCTGGTTTCTGATACGAACGATTAAATATCTTATTATCGTTGATTCGTTTGGAAGCCGTGTCTGTTGGTATCTATATTATATCCCGATGATTCTGATTCCGACGCTTGGGTTGATTGCGGCCTTATTGATGGATGAGGGGGATGAAGTGAAAACGAAGAAGCAGACGGTCTGCCTGCTAATTCCTGCAAGCATCATGATTCTGGCAGTACTGACGAATGATTTTCACCAGAAAGTTTTTTATTTTCCGGAAGGCTTTTTATTGTCAAATGAGATATATCATTATGGGCTTGTGTTTTTCATCATTCAGGCATGGATGATGTTCTGCATGATTATAATGGAAGTCGTTCTGGTCTGTAAGAGCCGGATTCCGGGTAAGACATGGTTTTGGTTTCCAATTGTTCCGGGATTTCTGCTGCTTGTCTGGAATGTCTGCACGATGCTCCGTTTGCCGCTGATTAAAGTGATTGCGGGAGATATGACGGCGACTTGCTGTTTGTTGATGGCAGCGATTTATCAGGGGGGTATTGCATGCGGACTGATTCAGACGAATAACAGATATATTGAATTGTTTCAGGCAGCGGGTGGTTTGAATGCAGAAATCACGGATGCGAATTTTGAATGCCACTATCAGTCCGGAACTTTTCCGAATCTGACACAGGAAGTACGACAGGGCCTTTTGACAGCACCGCTCGTGATGCGGGACGGCATTCGCATCAATCATCTTTTCGTACAGGGTGGGCATTTGTTCTGGACAGAGGATATTTCGTTGTTGACCGATCAGTATGAGGATATTAAGGAGCAGCAGGAAGAATTAAAGGCGAGAAAACGTCTTTTACAAAAGACATATCAGCAGGAAGCAAAAAGACGAAAAGCGGAAGAGCAGAACAGACTTCTGAATTTGATACAGAGTCAGACAACCGGACAGCTGGAATTGATGACGCATTTTATGGAAGAGCTGGAAGTCACTGAATCAAAAGACGTCTATGAGCGTCTGCTTGCGCAGATAATCGTGATCGGAACTTATCTGAAGCGGCGCAAAAACCTGCTTCTGACGATGAACAATGACAGTCAGGCGGGCTTGACAGAAGAAGATCTGATTCAGAGTCTGGCAGAATCCTGTTCTGCTTTAAAGCTTTGTCAGGTTCGGGCATTGTACTATGTTAATGTCCGTCCGCTTGTTTTGCATGACGCAGATATCGTGCAATGCTATGATTATTTCGAGTGGCTGACGGAGCAATTATTCTGTAAGATGCAGATGATGTTTTTCCGTGTTGTTGTGATGGAAGAACATTTGGTTATTTCTGTACATGTCGATTCCGAGTATGATCTTCAGACCTTGTTGTCAGGACGCTCAGGGACAGAAGTGCAGAAGGAAGATGAGAAAGAGTGGCTGATTCGATGGCGAATTTCGTAGAGAGCAGTGTGGGGATACAGAATTGTGTGATGATCATGATGGAAATCTGTATGGCTTTTGAAATGATGCTCATCCTTTTGCGTGTGACGCGTTTTGAGGGGCTGAAAAGAATTATATTAACCGTGATACTTTTCGCCAGTTCATTTTTTATGATGGCGGCATTTCAGAATGACCATAGCTACAGTATAGGAAAGCGGATGAATCGACATGTCATGCTGCCGGATATACCGATGGTACTGATTGTGTGTGCGGTCACAGGACTGATGCTTTATCTGATCTGGAATTTTCTTGGAGAACGCAGACGGGAGAAAACGCTGTTTTCTCAATGGTCTGTGAATGATGCGGTTGATAATGCACCATGCGGTGTATGCTTTGCGGATACATTCGGCCGGATTGTGCTCTGCAATTCAATGATGTGGGAAATGAGCCGGATGCTGATGGGGGAGAAACTGCAGGATTACGATGTCTTGCATCAGGCGTTACAGCATACGGGCCGCATCGCAGAGGGTGTTGTATCCATGAGCAGTACGGACAGTGTGTTTTGTTTTCCAAATGGGAAAATATGGATGTTTCAGGAATATCTGCTAAAGGATCAGGAATTGGCGGGTTATAAACAGGCGATTGCCATTGATGTTTCAGAGCTTTATTACAATAATGAAAAAATCAAAGCCAACAATGAAAGACTGCAGAGTCTCAACAGAAAACTGGAAGAGATGTATGAGAAAATCGGTGAGAGGATACGGGAGCAGGAGATATTGGCGATGAAAATGCAGGTGCATGATAATTTTGGGCGAAGTCTTCTGACAATCCGGAAAATACTGGAGAATAAAGAAAACATGAGCCATATGAATAAACAGCTGGATGTATTAAAGGAGCAGGTGTATATTCTCACCAATATGACAGTTGAAAATCTGGAAGATCTGTATCAGAATACAGGTAAGCATGCGAGGGAGCTCGGCATAGAGATTCATCTGGAAGGAGAAGCTCCGAAGAATTCGACTTACAGACTGTTATTGGATCGTGTTATCCGTGAATGTGTGACAAATTGTGCCAGACATGCGCATGGAAGTGACGTGAATGTGACGATAGAGGAAGATTCAGAAGCATACAGTATCCGGATAACGAATAATGGGGAACTGCCGAAGCCAAAGGCCAGGGAGGGCGGAGGGCTGTCCTCCCTTCGGAGGGCGTTGGAGTCAGAAGGATGTACGATGGTGACGGTGTTTGAACCGGCCTTTTGTCTGAGGCTGCGTATGCCTAAGCGGCAATCGGAGTGATATTCAGGCAAATGAGCGATATCATCAGGCGCAAAACAAGAGAGAAACTTTGCAGAAAGGGGGAAGTTGTATGATTCGTGTTCTTGTCGTGGAGGATCAGAAAATCATGCAGAAGTATTTTGAATATATGCTTTCGCAGGAACCGGAATTTAAACATGTTCAGACAGTCGCCGATGCGGAGGAGGCGGTCGGAATCTGCAGTTATTCTGCCATCGATATTGTTTTAATGGATGTTCAGACTTTTCATAATCATGATGGCTTAAAAGCAGGAAAGGCCATCAGAGAAGCCTGCCCGCATACGAAGATTCTGATCGTGACATCACTGATTGATCCGAAGGTGCTTGAAAGAGCCAAAAGCGGATGCGCAGATAGTCTCTGGTACAAAGATCATGGCGAGGAAGAAATCAAAGATGTGATCCGGCGGACAGCGAGCGGAGAGCATGTTTTTCCGGATGTATCGCCAGATGCGGAGTTGAACTGGATCACAAGCGGTGAGATCAGCCCGAGACAATTGGAAATGCTGAGACTCTATATCTGTGGTTTTTCCTATTCGGAGATTGCAAGGGAAATGAACTGTTCAACTGCAGGCGTCAGATGGAATTTTCAGGAAATGATAATGAAAGCGGGTTATAGTTGTAAGGAGGATCTGATTGCGGCTGCTCTGGAAAGCAAACTGATTGTGACAACCCTGAAATGACCTGATATGGAACAAAATCAGACAATTTTACTGTTACTATCAGAAGTGATAGTGAATAAGCCTATTTTCCTTTGTATAATGTGAATATAAAAATATTATACACAGAGGAGGAAGGGAATATGAGAAAACGTCTGAGTTATTTGTTAGTGGTGGCAGTTTTTGTGAGCATGCTATCTTTAAGCGGATGCGGCGGCGGAGGCGGCACAACAAAGTCTGAAGCAAATCCGTATGAAGGCAAATGGGTTGCAGTCGTGGCAGAAGCGATGGGGGTTCAGCTGCCCATCGAAGAATGTTTTGAAGGAGATTTATCTTTCGAATTGAACAGCGGTGGTCAAGTTGTCTTTCATGCTGACGAGGAAACAGGAAATGGCAAGTGGGCCGTGGCGGATAACAAGCTGACCATCACCATCCAGGGTGAAGAGATGGTTGCGGATGTCGGTGAGAACACATTTACTTTTGATAACCTGATGGACATGGGCCTGAAAGTCATCTTCGGTAAAGAAGGGACAGATGCAACAAATCCGGAGAATTACCTGACAGAGGATGAACTGGCACTTATTGGCGACTGGCATTCTGAGACAGTGGAAGAACTGCTGGGAGATGGTCCGCAGACAACAATGGATGGCGTCGACAATATCAACGATGCACTGCGTCTGACCTTTGCAAAAGATTATACGGTAAAGGTGGTTTATAAAGGCCAGGAAATGGGCACATTCAAATGGTCTCTTGTTTATGGCCTTTGTAATGTTGAATCTGAAAATCCAAGTGTTTATGTAGCGACGAATGAAGATGGTTCTCTAAATGTCGATTACAGTGATGATGAGGACTTTCTGACTTTCAAATGTGTCAAAGACGATGCGAAGTAGGAACATTTTTCAGAACTGCGCAATTGTTGATTGCGCAGTTCTGACAGACAGGAGGAAGCAGAATGGGACTATTTGATAAAAAATACTGTGATATTTGCGGGGAGAAAATCGGATTACTGGGCAACTGTAAACTGGATGATGGCAATCTGTGTAAGGAATGCGCCCAAAAATTATCGCCATGGTTTGAGGAACGCAGGCACAGTACGGTAGAAGAGATCAAGCGTCAGCTGGCGTACCGGGAGCAGAACAAAGAGCTGGTACAGAAGTTTAATGTGACACGTCAGATTGCAACCAAAACGTACAATGTCTTTATTGATGATATACAGGGAAATTTTACGATTGCACACAAGCTGGATGTGAAAGAGAATCCTGATATTGTGCCGTTGTCTGCAGTGCTTCAGTGTAAGATGGATATTGAGCAGGATCGCAAAGAAGAGACATATACAAAAGATGGCAAAACGGTCAGCTATGATCCGCCGGTTTATAAGTATGAATATCAGTACCGGATGAAGATTCAGGTCCGATCCCCATGGTTCGATGATATGGATTTTCGTTTACACAATTTCTCAATTGAGCAGGATGACAGAGCGGAAATCATGGAGATTGAGAGAGCAGGCTATGAGATTGTGTCAGCCCTGACAGGACAGGCGCCGATGGGAATGCAGGGTATGAACGGAATGCCAGTGAATAATGGCATGAACTATGGGATGCAGGGTATGAACGGAATGCCGGTGAATAGTGGCATGAACTATGGGATGCAGGGTATGAACGGAATGCCGGTGAATAATGGCATGAACTATGGGATGCAGGGTATGAACGGAATGCCGATGAACAACAGCATGCAGGGTATGAACGGAATGCCGATGAACAACAGTATGCAGGGCATGAACGGAATGCCGATGAACAACAGCATGCAGGGCATGAACAGTACCCAGATGAACAACAGTATGCCGGTGAATAATGGGATGCAGGGCAATCAACAGATGCAGCAGCCAGGCGGCACATGGAAATGTCAATGCGGCGCTGAGAATAAAGGCAAATTCTGTGAGTACTGTGGACAGCCGCGCCCATTCTAAAGAAGGCATTGTTTGACGAGGATAATCATGATATACCCAGCCTGTGATTATAGGGGCAGAGTTGTTAAGCTGTGTTGCTTCCACCAAAAGAAAGTGTTGATAAATAAATACATAAGCCATAAGATGATGAATAATTAATTAAACGAACAAAAATCTCAGAGAATCTTAAGATTTTCTGAGATTTTTTATGTTCGATAGATTTTTAAAATCATATGTGGTAAATTAAAAATAAAGTAATAGAAAAAATGCGCATTGAAGAGAGGAGATCACTATGTGGAACAGACAGGAACTAAAGAGCAATGCCAGAATAATGCTGAAAGCCAATTATTTAAAAATTGTTATTGTGAGTGTTGTATTTGCACTTTTGACCAGTTCTGGTTATCAATCGGCCAAAGGAGCGGCCAAAGGCAGTGATGCAGATATCAGCCTCCGCCATTTAACAGGTATCCAGTGGTCATTGGTGGTGGCAGCCTTTGTGGGTATTATGGGTGTTGTGATCATTGCATTTTTAGTGAATGCTTTGATAGCGGTTTTTGTATGGAATCCGTTAAGTGTCGGCTGCATAAAGTATTTTATAGATTGTCGGTATGGTAACGCAGAATGGAAAGATATTTTATTTGTTTTTAGAAATAATTATGTTAATGTGTGTGTGAATATTTTTTTAAAGCAGTTATTTACCTTTCTCTGGTGTTTACTGCTGATTGTGCCTGGAATTGTTAAGGCTTACGAATATATGATGGTGCCATATATTCTGGCAGAGAATCCGGATATGAGCAGAGAAGAAGTTTTTGCATTGAGTAAACAAATGATGAAGGGGAATAAATGGGATGCATTTGTGCTTGATCTGTCATTTATTGGTTGGATGATTCTGGGGGCACTTACATTGAACATTGTGAATGTTCTTTATACGAATCCGTATCGCTATCTGACATCTGCGGAATTATATCATACATTAAAATAAGACGGGCATGAAAATTAAGATTGTTAAGAAGTATCTGACGCACTGCATTGTCTATTGCTTTCGGGAAAGAATGGCACATGGCTTCTGGCAGATCGGGAGAATGGCAATTCGGAATGGAGAGTTCTTTTATTGGTCTGCAGAAACCATTGTTTTATTGTAGAGCATATGCTATAATATAAATGGTATTTATAGGGGCAGAGCTGTCGAAAGGCAGTGACGCAAAGCCAAAGGGACTAAGGTGTTAGAAACTATGTCAGCCGGTTGCGATAAAGAATTACCGTTGTTTTTTGTTTTGTTTTTTTTCAGTCACCTGTAGAGCACAGGTGACTTTTTGCTTTTTTAGTAAAATACAGACGATTTTTAGTACTTTTACAAGCAATGAAAATCATAAGCCCTTATGATGTACTGTTGTAGCTGCATAGAATTTGATAGCCACAAATTCGTATAGAAAGGATGTCAGAGGAGAGTGAAGGATACAGACAGTATGACAATGCAGGATGTGTTGGAAATGATGAAATGTATCAGAGAGTTTTTTACTGTAGTCAGATTGGAAAGTGGATATGACACGATGGATAGTGAGGAAACATACTGTGAGATTGAGTACCTGAAGGAAGATATTTTCTTTGTAAAGGCAAAGCGTATAGAAATAGACGGGAAGCCTTACGTGATAAAGATTAAGCAGGAAGTTGATGAAAAAATTCTACAGGCATTGCTGGAGTCCGATCAGATACCGGAACGGCTGGCCTATTACAATGAGAAGATTTATCATGATTCATTGACAGGGGCTTATAATCGGCGGTTTTTCCAAGAGAAGATGATATCTGTAAGTAAGAATACCGGAATTGCGATGATAGACCTGGACAATTTTAAAGCGTATAATGATACCTATGGACATCATGCGGGTGACCTTGTGTTGCAGACAACGGTTATGACAATTAAGAGTGTGATACGCCGGGATGATATTCTGATTCGTTATGGCGGCGATGAATTCCTGTTGCTTATGCCGGGAATGCAGTCTCAGGTTTTTCATCAAAAGCTGCTTCAGATACATCAATTCATTTATCAATCGGAAGTGCCTGAATATGGGAAAATGCATGTTTCTACGAGTATCGGAGGGGTTATTGCCCAAGGCGAGGAGATTGAGCAGGCTGTTGAGCGTGCGGATAAACTGATGTATGCTGCAAAATCACAAAAATCATGCGTTGTTACGGATGTAGACGAGGAAGTGTTATGAAAAAGGTTCCGGGATGGAAAAAAATCGAAATTGTCTGTGTTATCATTGTAGTGGCTTTCATGTCCTTTTTGATCGGAATATACTATCAGTCAAGAACGGAGAGGGGAAGCATCCGGTCACTCTGCAGTGGGTGGTATCAGATGAAGGACGGGAAAAGGATTGAACTTGAACTGCCTTGTTCTGTGACTGCGGATGCGGAAGGAAAAGTAATTCTTTATAATGATACTCTGACAGAGGATGACAGGGGACTAATTGTATCCACAAGAGGAATACAGGATAATCTGGAAATCAGGACAGGGGAGCGTATTCTTTATCATTATGCGGATAACCAGTTCCAGAAGAACAAACAGATGAAAGGAAAGATGTGGGCAGATGTCCGCCTGCCGGAGGAGACGGGGCAGGAACCGCTATGCTTTATTTATGAGGGAACAGCAGGTAGAAGTCTTGATATACAGGTTCCGATACTTGGCAGTTTTTCTGCAATTATCGTGAGACATCTTCAGGCCTCTGCTTTTTCGATTTTAATGATCATCAGTATGCTGGGATTGGGAATTGTCGCCGTAAGTATTTTCCTTTATACCAGACATCGGCAGCTTGTCGAAAAACGTTTTGTGAATGTCGCAGTTTTTTTGATTATATGCAGCTTATGGTGTATATTGGATTCTGGAATTTACCAGATGTATGGGAAGCACAGTGCAGCAGGAAGTTTAGTGTCTTTCTATGCATTTATGCTGATGTCAGTGCCGATGCTGCATTTTATACAGAATACGGTAAGTAAGGAAAATCAATGGATTCCGGAGATATGGATTTTACTTTTTTATGGGAATGCGATAGGACAGGGCATCGTGAATATTTGGTTTGCGGTTCCTTTTAAAAATATGCTGTTTGTAACGCATTTGATATTATTTACAGGTGTTGCAGCGATGGCCATTCTTCTATGGAGAGAATATCAAAAGCATCAGACGCAGGAGCTGGAGCTTTGTCTGAAGGCATTTGGCGTGTTGGGCATCAGCGGAGTGATTGCCCTTGCTTTATATTGGATGTATGCCATCTACTGGTATGATGCGCTTTTTCAGTTTGGTATTTTACTTTTTATTTCTTTTCTGTTCTGGGGACTGCTTTGTAAAGTATCCAATGATATTCAGTATCGTATGGAACAGGCCGTATATGAAAGGATGTCTATAGAAGACCGGATGACGGGAATGAAGAATCGAAAGGCATTTGAACAGCAGCTGGATCAACTTCAGCAGGATGCAATGCTGTTGGAAAATGCTTTGCTTATATTTATAGATATTGCCAATTTGAAAACGATTAACGATACATATGGGATGCAGATAGGCGATGAAGCAGTTATTCGGACTGCCCGGAGCATTCAGGCGGCAGAAAGTGACGCATGTGAGCAGCATACAGAATGTTTTCGTATTGCCGGTGATGAGTTTGCAATTGTGGTGACTCGTCCGCAGAAGAGACCGGAAGAGTGGGAGCAGATGATAAGGAATGAGATGAAAAAAGAATCCGGAAGCAGGTATCCTGTTCAACTGGAATTTGGTTGCAGTTACCTGAGGAAAGCGGATGGAACACTGCTTTCTATCAGTGACTGGAAAATGCAGGCAGACAGAATGATGTTTTCTTATAAATGAAACACGGCGGAGGACAGATATGATTTACAACATGGATTTTCTGATTTCGGCAATGGTTATTTTGCTGCTGATTTTGTGGCATTTTCTGGGACAGAAAAGAGCAGAGGATCTGAATAACCGGGTATTTCTTTTCTTTGCTGTTCTTGGAACGGCAGATGTTGTTGCTGAATTTTTCACTAATTACTATATTACTTCATACAACAGCGATATGGAAAATGCCGCAGTCATCGTGACAACGATATTTTATCTGCTGCAGGCCTTGCTTCCCGTTACATTTATTTTTTACATTCAGACATTGCATGAGCAGAAAATCATTTCAGCTAAGAAGATGTTTATATCCGGTGTGCCAACCCTTGTTCTGATTAGTGTGATTCTGACAAATCCATTTACGGAAAAGCTTTTTTCTTTTGATGTGACAGCGGGATATGTGAAAGGGCCATGGTATCTGCTGATGTATGTCAGTGCGTTGGGGCATTTTGCAGTGGCATTATTGCTTATTCTACTCTGGCGCAAAAAGCTTGGGCCTCAAAAAGAAAAAATACTTTTGGAGATTTTTGTGATATCCGGTGTCGGTGTGGTCTTGCAGATGTTTTGTCAGTCACTTTTGATGACTGGATTTGGAATGAGTCTTGGTATATTGGCATTGTTCATTACGATCAACAATCCAAATGCCAATCTGGACAGTCTGACCGGCTTATATAATCATCTTTATCTGACACGAAAGATGGGCGAACTCATTGCGTCAGGAAAATCTTTTCATATTATTACAGTGTATCTGTATCAGCTGAAGCATATTAACAGGGTAGCAGGGGTACAGGGGGGAGATTCTATTTTGTAGCAGATAGCCGGACAGCTTGGAGCGCTCTGTGGTCAGAAGGTGACCCGTATTACCGGAAAGCGCTTTCTTGTGCTGACTTCTTCTCTGGAAGAATATGAATATTATTTTGCCAAATTGAAGAGGCTGTTTGATGTAAATAAGGTGTTGGATGTGGAAGATAAAAATATCGCTGTTCCGGTAATTATAAGCGGCATTATCAATGCTCAGAAGCTTGAAGAAAGCGGTCTGATCATGGAATATGCGGAATATCTGGAGTCTCTGACACCGCAGAGCGGACTGACAGAAGTGATACAGGATGACCGCCAGACAATGAATGGTTTTATGTATTACAAACGGGTGGAACAGTATCTTCATAAAGCAATTGAGGAAGATCTCTTTGAAGTATACTATCAACCGGTATATTCTACCAGGGAAAGAAGATTTATTACCGTGGAGGCGCTGAGCCGCCTGTATCATCCGGAACTGGGTTGGATTGCACCGGATGTGTTTATTCAGATTGCAGAAAAGAATCATATGATTGAACAGATTACAGATATGCAGTTCAGACGTATCTGCAGATTCCTGAAGGAAAACAGGGAATTGATGTCACGCCTGCTGAACGTAAAGGTGAATCTGTCGTCTCTGGATTTGATGCGGAATGACTGCAGCAGTCATTTTATCCGTATGATGGATGAATATGAGATCAGGCATGAGTGGATACAGTTTGAGATTACTGAAACAGTTGCAACAGAGTACAGCGCCAGTCTGGGAATGGTTGTGGACGGATTGACAGCAGCAGGTATTCGTTTGTGTCTGGACGATTTTGGCTCGGGATATGCCAATCTGAATACGGTGATGCGGCTTCCGTTTTCTACCATCAAGCTTGACCGCTCACTTCTTTTTGATATCTGCAATGATGAGAAGCGCGCGCAGTTTTACCAGAGTGTTGTGGAAACATTCCGCAAAATGAACTATCATATTGTTTCGGAAGGCGTGGAGACAAGAGAAGAGATGGAATTGATCAGCAGATGGGGTGTGGATATGATTCAGGGATATTATTTCTCGAAACCGCTACCTGAAAAAGCACTTATAAGTTTAATGCAGACAGAGACGATGTCTGCTTCTGTAAATGGGGAACAATCAGAAAAGGTTTGACCTGATTAAAAAGCGGATTATGAAACACATGATGGGTAAATATACAGAAGAAAAGAGGCAGAATCCATGAAGACAAAAGCGAAAATCATGATTGTTGATGATGCAGAGATGAATCGGGAGATTCTGATGGTGATTCTTGGTGATGAATACGAATATGTGCAGGCGGAAAATGGGCGTCAGGCTATTCATATTCTGCAGCAGGATATGAATATAGATTTGATGCTTCTGGATATTAATATGCCGGAAATGAATGGCTTTCAGGTACTGGACCGGATGAATACATTTCACTGGATTAATGATATACCTGTAATCATGATATCCTCAGAGGAGAAGAAAGATGTCATAGAACGGGCTTATATCCTTGGAGCGGAAGATTATATCCGCAGGCCATTTGATGCGTTTATAGTGCGAAGACGTGTACAGAATATACTCAATCTGTATGCCAATCAGAAAAGGTTGATGCAGATGGTTGCAGATCAGATTTATGAAAAAGAAGAGAACAATAATCTGATGATTGGAATTTTGAGTCATGTTGTGGAATTCCGGAACAGTGAGAGCGGAGAACATATTCTTCATATTCGTACAGCTACAGAACTTCTGCTGCGCAGACTGGTTCAGAAGACGGATGAATATCATCTGTCCGAGTCAGATATTGTTATGATTACAACAGCCTCCGCCTTGCATGATATTGGCAAGATCAGTATTCCTGAAAGTATTTTAAACAAGCCGGGAAAACTGACCCGGGAGGAATTCAGCATTATAAAGACACATACAACGATTGGTGCGGATATTATCAATCAGATGACGACAAAAATGGAAAAACCGTTGCTGCGCATTGCCGGAGAAATCTGCAGATGGCACCATGAACGGTGGGATGGACACGGCTACCCGGATGGACTCATTGGAGAGCAGATTCCTATCGCGGCACAGGTGGTTGCATTGGCAGATGTTTATGATGCACTGACCAGCAAGAGATGTTATAAGGATGCATATGATCATGAAACGGCACTGGATATGATTCTGGCCGGTGAATGTGGTGCCTTTAATCCGCTGCTTTTAAAGTGCCTGCAGGATATTGCACCGAGGCTCAGAATGGACGCACAGTATGACGCAGGAGATTCTCTCTACCGCAGTGAAGCAGACCGTCTGACCACAGAAATTATGAATAAAACGGAGATACCAAGCAGTGAACGTTCTCAGCATATGCTGGAATCCATGCAGGAGCGGATGAATTTTTTTGCCTCATTAAAAGGTGGAATTCAATTTGATTATGATTCTGTTTCCAGACTGGTCAATGTTACTAATTGGGATGAACCGCCGCAGTACCGTTATACGGTCAAAAATGTTGCAGATACCAATTGCTTTACCTGCCTGAGTCAGAAGGATTTTCACCGGTTGAAAGACGCATTGGATGTAACGACACCGGAGAACAGGGAATTTTCAATGAGTATCATGATGCCAAAGGGAAATGAGTATGAGTGGTGTGATATGAGGGTACATTCGCTCTGGTCGGATCTGTCCCCGGAACATTATATCGGAGCAGTCGGGCAGCTGGTCAGGCCGCAGGAGGTGTCGGCAGATATCCCAATTCTGGATGGCCTTGCAGAAAGTGATACAGCAGATGGAATGGCAGTAAAGGCTACTGTTGATCAGCTTCGGAAGATTTTTGACATTGTTCGGCTTGTAGATCCAACAGCTAATGCAGTGCTGGAATTGGATCATAATGGAACATTGAGGAAAACCGACCAGCATTGTGCGGCTTTCTGGGAGACAGGGGGGAATTGTACAAACTGTATTTCGACCCGTGCTTTGTCTCAGAAGACAATGCTGAATAAGCTGGAGTTTACCAAGACAGATATGTATTATGTCGTTTCCAAATATCTTTGTATTAACGGAACACCGTGTGTTATGGAAATGCTGTCCAAGATGAATGAAGGACGTTGGATCGATGCAAACGGAACAAGGTTTTTGTTGGATAAAAGTCGTGGAGAGAGTCGAAAACTGTTCCTGGATCCATTGACAGCTACATATTCCAGGCGCTATTTTGAGACATATCTCACTCATATGGAGGGCATGGAATGTGTGGAAATTATAGATGTGAATCAGTTCAAACAGGTGAATGATACATATGGCCATCCGGCGGGGGATGTGGTGCTGAGAGATATTGCAGCAGCTATCAAGTCCTGTATCCGCAGCAGTGATATACTGGTTCGCTATGGCGGAGATGAATTTTTGCTGCTCTTTCCGAAGATGTCGGAGAAGGATATGGCAGAGAAGAACAAAAGAATCAAAGAAGCTGTGGCGAATATTGTATTTACAGAATATCCGACCTTGCATCTGTCAGTCAGTATCGGCGGTGTCTGTGGTGTCCATCCGATAATGGAGGCCATTCGCCAGGCAGACAAACGGATGTATGAGAATAAAAGAACGTCATAGAAGAGAGTTAGAAGAAAGTTGATGCTCGTTGTGATGTATCAGAAGATAATGCAGCAGGGGCTGTCGGGATGAAAAATTACATTTCCCGACAGCCCCTCTTTTGCACTCAGTCATTTTGAGAAGGATCTTTGGACTGAGATTCTGCGGCTTTCCGATGATTTTCTTTTTTTTCTGCATACATCCGCTGGTCTGCAAGAATACGGATTTTGCCGGTATCTTCTGTTTCCAGAGGATAGACAGCATAGCCGCAGCTGGCACCGATAAGCAGTGTCTTGCCGTCAATTTCATAAGGAAGAAGCAGAGACTGGACGATGCGCATTTTCGTCTGCATGCAGAGTGAATCTTCCATTTCTGCACTGATAATCAGTGCAAATTCATCTCCGCCAATCCGAAAAGCCAAGTCGTTGCTGCGGATACATTTTAAAAGTCGTTCTGCCACTGCTTTCAGGAGTTTATCGCCCATATCATGTCCGTAGGTATCGTTGACAGGCTTGAAATGATCCAGATCAAGATAGTACAGAACAAAAGGAAGCTTTTTCTGTTCTTTGCGGTGCAGGACAGAACTGAAATAACGCTCGTTGAATAAGCCGGTCAGGCCATCTGTGTTGGCAAGATTCTCCAGTTCATGTCGTTTGCCGATATCCTGTGCAATCATCATGACTTTTTGCGGGATACCTGCTTCATCCCATTCTACAGCAACGACATTCATAATTTTGTAAACATTTTCTGTTCGTTTGCTGTATTCGATTTTCATGATACCGTTTCCTTTATGCAGCACTTTCTGCAGGTATTCTTTGTTCAGCAGATGGCTTATTTTTATATTTTCTGTATCGGATAATACGATATAGTTTCTTGCAACCGTATCGAGCAGATTCTGATAGGAGCCAGTTTCGGGATACAGGCTGTTGCTACTGTATTCATGGTATTCATATCTGTCCTTCAACAGGTCAACGACTGTATAGCGATCTACAATGCAGGTCATTCCGTAAAATAGCTGATCAGTCTGCTCTTTTTGGGCTTTTAAAGCCTGATGCAGTAATTCCTGATGCTTCAGCTTGTATTCTGCGTTTAAGGACGACAGCCTGAGAAGTAAAAGAAGCAGGCAGGTGGCAAGTACGGTGATTGCAGCAATGGTAACATGCATTATTTTTTCATCCGGGGAATTGACAGCAGCTGTCTGCACAATTCCGAGAATGCTCCAGTCATTGAGACCAACAGGCTGATAGACTATGTAATATGAAATCCCCTGGCTGTTAAATTTTGCACGGCCTTTGACGACCTTCTGAAGGTCATGTTCAACGGCATCGTATGTGTTCTCTGAAAATACGGCATTGTCCTTCAGAAAGGTAAACAGATTCTCCTGTTCTGACAGAAACTCCGATTGAGATTCCAGAGAAAGAATGACGTGTCCCTTTGCATTGACAAGATAACAGCTGCTTTTGTCGCCATATACATTATTAGATATCATGTCCTCTACTGTAGAGACATCGTAACTGACAGCGACGCCTGTATAGGTTATATTATTAAGGCAAAATGGATGGCTCAACGGAATCGCAAAGACGACCTTATGTTTGCCGCTGCTGGCAGTATAGTCAGAAATAGTGGGGCATTCGGAGCTGTACATTTCCTGAAAACAGTTCCGGATACTGTCTGCAGTGCCTTTTCGGTTGTTGGCTGTAAGAAAATCACAGTGTTCGTTAAACATATAGAAATCACTGTATTGCCAGTTGTTTTTCCGGTCTGCAAAATCATGCCATACCGTTTCAGTATTCTCAGCATCTGATATATACTGCAGATATTCATCCCAGTCAGACAGGACATTCCAGTTGCGTTGCGTAAACAGCGTAAAGGTCCGGTTGACCTGTTCATAGGTTGCCAGAAGATGTTCAGAATTCTCCTGGTAAATCTCTGTTTGAATGAAGGTGCGGTACTGATAAATCCCAAACAGGAGAACGACAACAATTAGAATAATAAGAGTAAGGAATTTACATATTTTGTTCATAGTGTTCTCCTCCTTTTGATGGTGCGGCTATTGAGACATGTGAAATTATATCTGATCGGTATTCTTTTCAATAAGCAGGATTCTCTTACGGTTATATACCAGATGAAGATACATGGCATCCTGAGCGCGCAGCGGGTCGTGCCCGGCAATTGCATCTGCAATCTCTCGATGTGTTTCGACTGTCTCTTCGTGCAGAGCCCCACTGGTTGTTTCACCAAACAGCGGAATAGAGCTGTTAATGACAGGAATCAGACGGGGAACAACAACATTTTTGCTGCTCAATGCAATAGCTGTGTGGAATTCAATGTCCTTTTGGGTGTGATCATCATGCCTCTTTAATAATGCTTCCGTTTCATCGCAAAGTGCGGTGATTTTTTTTATGTCATTTTCATCGGCATGGGCAGCAGCCATTGCAGCAATGGAAGGTTCAAGCAGAAAACGCACTTCCAGCAGATCATGAATCAGCTTCTGTTTATCGTCGATAAAGGTGAATCCCAGTGGGTCCTGCACCACCCCCGGGGATGAAGCAATATAGGTACCGGAGCCCTGGCGGATCGTAACGATATTTCTGGAAGCCAGGAGTTTCATGGCTTCACGGATGGAACTCCTTCCGGCATTAAGATGTTCGGAAAGGACGGTTTCATTAGGAAGCTTATCTCCCGGCTGTAGTTTTTCTTCAAAAATAAATGTGATAATGTCTTCTGATATTTTCTGTGGAAGACTTTTTTCTTCTGGTGATGAAATCATCCTATGATTTTCTCCATTTCTTTGGATTTATTCTTCTTATAAATTATAATAATGGTTATAAAAGGGAATGTCAAAATGTTAAAATGTACAAAAAAGTAGATAATAATTTAGATAAAATTCCAGTATTGCTTTTTTTCAGAATAAATATATGATAAATACATCGGATGTATTTACACAAAAATAAGAGAAAAAACACAATTTGAAGAAAATAACAGTTAAAAGGTCTGATGTATTTGAGAAAGATGAAACATCGGATGAATTAAGGAGGCAAAAACAGAAAGATGGAAGAGACTTTTCGTACAGAAGCGGCCATTCGAAAGTAATTGATTCTGAACATTTACAGAAAAATATTCATTTATCCATAAAAAATCATAAAGCCATACGTATATCTATTGTCACAACGATGTACGAGTCCTGAGATGAATCAAGAAGGACAATGATTTTTTTGGAAGCAAAAAGACAGCAGATATGCAGGAGGTTTATATTGATGAAGAAATTAACGGGTATTTTGATGGCGGTATGTCTGACAGCAGCATTAATTGCAGGATGCGGACAGAAAGCAGGAAGAGAGAACACGCAGACCACTGGCAACCAGTCAGCAGCGCAGACAGAGAGTCAGACAGCGGGCAATCAAAGGGAAACAGGTGATTTAAGCGGTGATGAAGTCTCAGCGGCGCAGCATTGTATTTTGCTGGCAGGGAAGAACGGCACATGGCTTCTGGCAGACAGAGACAACGGAACGGTGTTTACGACATCTATTCCAAATGATCTGAAGGATAATGACGGCAAAAAAATCACATCTGAAATTTTAAAAGCCGGAGATTATGTGGATGTTTATGGAGACGGCATTATGCTGGAGAGCTACCCGGGGCAGTATCCGGGAGTCAGCAAGATGGTCGTTACCGGTGAGGGTACGGCAGATGAAGTGAAGCAGTACCAGGATGTCATTGATATGGTTTTTGCTGAACCGGATACAAGTACAGTCCCGACAGTGGGTGTTGTCTACAGCTCATCTCTTGGTCAGACCATGTCATTGATGAGCGGGCCGGGCAACTCTACATGGACAGCGCCTTCAGGCGATTCTGAAACGGACAGTTCAGAAGATAACACAGTGACAGCATGCGGTTCAGCAGTGATGCAGTGGGAGAATCTGGAGAAAATGTCCATGGATGCAGGTAAGACGGACTTTACCATCAGCTGTGATCTGACACCGACAAAGGTGACTGTGCGCCGTTGGAATTCAGATAAATATCCGGCTTCTGCGGATGATGATTTGGATGCATTGGCAGAAGAAGTCAATGTAGAAAAGAGTGCTGACGGAGAGTTTGTTGTCAGAGATGTGGAGCCGGGATATGTGTATGAAGTCACCATCAGCTGGGAATACGGAGATGCACAGTATGGGTTTATGACTTCAGAGATTCAGTAGTATCTAACAGAGAATCATCAATTGCCAGGCATCGTATTTTTTATCAAAGTCGTACAGTGCCAAAAACAGTTAAAAACGGATTTATAAGGATGACTTTTAAGAAAATATCAAAAAAGTTATAAAAAACGGTTGACAATACTCTATAATCGCGATATAATGATTTACGACTTATGGGACAGATAAGTCTTAACAGAATATCGCGGGGTAGAGCAACCCGGTAGCTCGTCGGGCTCATAACCCGAAGGTTGTTGGTTCAAATCCGGCCCCCGCAACTCAAAGACTTGATGAATATCAAGTCTTTTTTTGTGTAATTAGGAAATTCCGTTGGAATTTCCTATTACATATTGTTCTTAGATTTTTGGATGCAGATATTTTATTGTAGGAGTACAGAATGGAGAGAGAGATTAAGCTTGTAGCATTGGATTTGGATGGTACCACATTTAATTCAGAGAAGGTCATAACAGAGAGAACAAGGGAAGCGATTGCGGCAGCAATTAAAAAGGGTGTAATTGTCATGCCTGCCACCGGACGGCAAAAGACCGGTTTGCCGGAGAGCTTTACTTCAATTCCAGGGGTGCGTTATGCACTGACTTCCAATGGCGGAGCGGTTGTTGATTTGTGGGAGGACAGTATTATCTATGCGGATTTTATACCTTATAAGACGGCATGCAGAGTCATTGATCATTTAATTCAGATAGATGCGCTGATTGAGTTTTATCATGATGGAAAGTCCTATGCTGACAGAAAAAGTTATAACAGAGCACTTCATGTTTATAAAAACTTCCCGGATTGGTTCAAGGAGTATATTAAGGTTTCCAGAATACCGGTGGATGATTTGCGAGAACGGGTTTATTCGGGAAAGTTTAATATAGAGAAAATGCTGGCCTCTTTTGATGATATGATCTTGAGACAGCAATTGTTTGATGAAATGCATAATGACCCGGAGCTCAGTGTGGTATTCGGCAATAGTTTTAATGTGGAAATCACTGCTGCGACAGCCAATAAAGGTCATAGTCTGCTGAAATTGGCCGGGAAACTTGGAATTATGCCGGAACAGATCATGGTTTGTGGGGACACGATGAATGACAGAACCATGTTTGAGGCAGCAGGCCTGGCAGTGGCTATGGGAAATGCCGATGAAGAGATTAAGGCCATGGCAGATGACGTTACACTGTCGAATGATGAGGATGGTGTTGCTGTGGCCATTGAGAAGTGGGTTCTTTAATTATCGAAATCTCCGCCGTTTATTGCCTGCTGTGAATGAGCTGACGAATGATGTACAGTACACCATCTTCATCATTTGACAATGTCTCAAAGTTGCTGATGGCTTTTAAATCAGGGTGAGCATTGGCCATAGCGTAGCTGAAATAGCCCTGTTTCATCATTTCATAATCATTGAGATAGTCTCCGAAAACCATGGTTTCATCCGGTGAAATACCATAATTTTTTTGAAGTGCAGCGAGTCCGCGGCCTTTGTTTGTGGCGGCAAGACTGAGGTCTGTCCACATGTATCCAGCCAGAGTAGCTTTAAAAGGTGCACGGACATCAGACAGAGCCGGAAATGAATTGCTTTCGGCACCTTTGAAGTCACAGACAGTCACTTTGCTTACTGGGGCATCAATTTCAGAGATGTCATGGATATACTGAACTTTCTTATAGTAACGGCCTATTTCTTTGCGGGCATCATCCGATGTCTGATCGAAGAGATAGGCCGTTTTGAAACCGGAGAGAATCGGAATGGCGCCGGGAACCTGACGGCAGCGCCCGAGAAGATAAGAAAGGGCATCCGTATCAAGAATGTCCTGATGAACCAGCTTGTCGCCGTTGACGAGACATCCGCCGTTTTCAGCCATAAAAACAAGCTTGTCCATGCAGCTTTCAAACTGCATGGCAAGGGTTGGGTATGGACGCCCGCTGGCAATGACAAAAAGAATTCCGAGTTTGTGAACTTGATTAAGTATATCAAAAAAATCACGGGGCATCTGGTCCTGACTGTTCAGCAGAGTGCCGTCCATGTCAGTGGCAATCATGCGCACATGATTAAGTGAATGCTGCATTGTAAATTCCTCCAAAGTTTTAGAGAACATGAAAATTATCAATTCAAGCTCTAAATGTTCACATATTACTATCAAAAGGGTATCGATTTGTAAATTTAGGAATAATTGACCTAAACAGTTACAATGTAGCATATATTATTGGAAATGTATAGAGGGGAATAATGGGTTATAAAGAAATCAACTTGTCATCTGAAGAAATCCCCGTTATACTTAAAGAGCGACAAGTGAGTAGAATTTGGCATATACTTTGCAAATAGCGTGGATGATACAACTATACAAGGAGGCACATAATGGAGATTTTAACAGGCGACATCGTACGACTGAAGAAGAAGCATCCCTGCGGCAGTTTTGACTGGGAAGTGCTTCGAAGTGGTGCGGATTTCAGATTAAAGTGCTGCGGCTGTGAGCATCAGGTGATGATGGCTCGCAAGTTGGTGGAGAAGAACATTCGGAGACTGGAGAGAAATGGGGAAGAAATGAAGATTACCCGATAGGTGACAAGATAAACTGTACAGTCGGAAAGTGTCGAAAATTTTATATCATAATATGAAAAAAAGTGCTTGCTTTGCACTTTTTTTTATGGTAAACTGAATAACTGTGATATGTTATATATTAATTCCTTGCTCTCCACAATGGGAGGGCCGTGAAGTCCAGAAGGAGGTGCACTAGCATGAACAAATACGAATTAGCAGTAGTTCTTACTACAAAGATCGAAGATGAAGAAAGAGCAGCAAGCATCGAGAAGATCAAGGAAGTTATCGCTCGTTTTGGTGGCGTTGTTACTAACGTTGACGAATGGGGCAAGAAGAGACTTGCTTACGAAATTCAGAAGATGAAAGAAGGTTTCTACTACTTCATCACTTTCGAATCCGATTCAAACTGTCCAAACGAAGTTGAACAGCGTGTCCGTATTATGGAGAATGTAATCAGATACTTATGCATTAGACAGGACGCTTAATTAGAAAAGGGGTAAGTCTAAATGAATAAAGTTATTTTGATGGGAAGATTAACCAGAGATCCGGAGATCAGATATTCACAGGGTGAGCGCTCAACAGCAGTTGCCCGTTACTCACTGGCAGTGAACCGTACATTTAAGCGTGACGGTGAGCCGGATGCCGATTTTATCAACTGCGTTGCTTTTGGCCGTCAGGCTGAGTTCGCAGAGAAGTATTTTCATAAGGGCATTCGCATTGTGATCACAGGCAGAATCCAGACAGGCAGTTACACCAACAAAGACGGTGTGAGAGTCTATACAACAGATATTATTGTTGAAGAACAGGAATTTGCCGAGAGCAAAGCAGCAAGTGATCGCAACAGCAGTGATTTTGCAGCCAATAATAATTATGGCGGCGGTTATCAACAGTCCGGCAGACCTGTACCAAGTCAGGCACCATCGGATGGTTTTATGAACATTCCGGATGGCATTGATGAGGAATTGCCATTCAGCTAAAATAGGACATGATCTGTTATGAACGAATAACAGAAAGAATTGAATTTGAGAAGGAGGTTTTGATATGCCATACAATAAAGAAGAAGGCAGAGGCACTCAGATGAAGAGAAGACCTATGCGTAGAAGAAAAAAAGTATGTGTATACTGTGTAGATAAGAATGCAGTTATTGATTACAAAGATACAAACAAGTTAAAGAGATATATCTCTGAAAGAGGTAAAATTCTTCCTAGAAGAATCACAGGCAACTGTGCTAAACATCAGAGAAAGCTTACAACAGCTATCAAGAGAGCTAGACATATCGCTTTAATGCCATATATCACAGACTAATTGAAATTCGGGCATCCGGTTCAGCAATGAATCGGGTGCCTTTTTTCGATTAGGTGGAAATTACGGCGAAATTTCTGTCTAATCGAAAAAAGGCACTGTGTGCCAAAAAAACGTTTCTACTATATTAATGGTTATTCAGTTTTTGTATAAACGTGCCGAAAAGGGTTATTTCAGTGTCAAAAAGAAATGTGGTATGCTAACTATGAAAAGAAATACGGAAAACAAGATATCGTTTCAACAGATATCACGAATGATTTCATAAAGATTATTAGGAGGTTTTGCAAAATGAGCAGAGAAGTTGTTATTGTTGCATATGGTCGTTCAGCAGTTTGTAAATCAAGAAAAGGTTCTTTCGCAGGTACTCACCCAATCGAATATTCCGCACAGGTTTTAAAGGGTGTACTGGACAAAGTGCCTCAGTTAGATCGTTCTGAAATCGAAGATGTTATCATGGGTTGTGCAGTACAGCACGGTACAACATCTATGAATATTGCTAAGAGTGTTTGCGCAAGAGCAGAACTGCCGGAATGCGTAGCAGGTCATACAATTAACCGTTTCTGTTCTTCAGGTCTTCAGGCTATCGCAACAGGTGCCAATGCAATCGCTTGCGGTCAGGGTGATGTTATCGTAGCCGGTGGTGTTGAAAGTATGACAGATACATACGCACCATATCCTGTAGAATTCCAGGATGCATGGTTAAATGAGCATGCGCCGGGTGCTTACATGGGCATGGGTATGACAGCTGAAAACATCGTTAAGAACTACGGCGTAACAAGAGAAGAAATGGACCGTATGGCTTACGAATCCAACATGAAAGCTGCAAAAGCTCAGAAGGAAGGCAAACTTGCTCCATCTATCATCCCTGTAACTGTTGTTGACAAGGATGGCAACGAAAAAGTTGTTACAGAAGACGAAGGTATCCGTCCAACAACAACAATGGAGACACTTGCAGGTCTTAAACCTTGCTTCATCCCAGCTGAAGAAGGCGGTACAGTTACAGCTGCTACTTCTTCACAGACATCTGATGCTGCAGCATTCGTTGTATTAATGGCTGCTGACAAAGCAAAAGAACTTGGTATCAAACCAATTGCAAAGATGGTATCCTTCGGTGTTGCAGGCTGTGATGCTACAATGATGGGTCTTGGACCAATCTATGCTGTACCAAAGGCTCTGAAACGTGCCGGCAAGACAATTGATGATATGGATGTCATCGAACTGAACGAAGCTTTCGCTGCTCAGGCTATTCCATGTATCAAAGTTCTGAAAATGGATCCTGAAAAGGTTAATCCTTACGGCGGCGCTATGGCTCTTGGTCATCCAATGGGCGCTACAGGTGCATTCCTTACATGTAAAGCACTTGATTACCTTCAGGATAACAAGAAAACAACAGCTCTTGTTACAATGTGTATCGGCGGCGGTATGGGCGCAGCAGCAGTATTTGAATTACTGTAAGATAAAAATAAATGTAGAATCGTTCAGAGCTGACATTTTATGATGCCAGCTTTGGGCGGCTTAATAAAGAAACTTTTAAATGAACTTTTTTACAGAGGTGTGAATAATGAAAGTAGCAGATATTAAGAATGTTGCCGGTATCGGCGGCGGTGTAATCGGCGGTAGCTGGGCTGTTCTCTTCGCAATGAAGGGTCTGAACGTAAAACTTTATGATATTAATGATGATTGCCTTGCAAACGATAAGAAGACAATCGTAAGCAACCTTGAATTCCTTGCTGAAAACGGTGCAATTGAAGACAAGGATGCGGTTCTTGCAAGAATCCAGTTTACAACAAGCATGGAAGAAGCTGTAAAGGATGCTCAGTTTATTCAGGAATCCGGTCCTGAAAGACTTCCGATCAAACACAGCATGCTTGCTGAAATCGAAAAGTATGCGCCGGTTGATGCAATTGTAGCTACATCTGCATCAGGTCTTCCTCTTGGACAGATTACAGAACATGCTGTACATCCTGAAAGATGTGTTGGCGGTCATCCTTACAACCCACCACACCTTATCCCACTCGTAGAAATCACAAAGACAGAAAAGACAGACGAAGCAAATGTTGAACTTGCAAAAGAATTCTATGAATCTCTTGGTAAAGAGGCAATCGTTCTGAAGAAAGACTGCCCAGGTTACATCTGCAACAGACTGCAGCTTGCTGTATTCCGTGAAATGGTTGACCTTGTTGAAAGAGGTGTTTGTACAGTAGAAGAAGCTGATAAGGCTCTGACATTTGGCCCTGCTATCAGATGGGCAATCTTTGGCCATAACATGATCATGCAGTTAGGCAACAAAGATGGTCTTAAAGGTATGATGGATATGCTGGCAGGTGGCTTCAACCTCTGTGCAGATATCGCTGCATGGGATACAATTCCTGCCGATTACGGTACAAAGGCTCAGAAGGAAATGGATGAGATCATGAAGAACCTTCCAGATGAAGTGGGCCATACAAATGCAGAAATCGCTCAGTACAGAGATAAGATGCTGATCGATATCCTTAAACTGCATCATAAATTCTAATAAAGTACAGATGATTTCGAAATCGGAGGCATTTTTTCGTTCAGTTATAGAGGCTGTGAATTTCGAAAATCATCTGTTCGTTATCTAAAGGGGAACAATGCGATACAGATTTTGCCTGTCTCACAGTTGCTTCCCTTTTTGCGTTTGTTCTCTCTTTTAATGAAGAATATTGATTGGATTTGAGGAGGTTTTGGTATGTTGAATATGAATGGGCCTGTGAAGATGGCATCCTACGATATGGCTGGCAAGACGGCGGTTGTTACCGGCGGTACAAAGGGTATCGGTAAAGCAATTGCGCTGGCTTTTGGTCAGTGCGGCGCCAATGTGGTTGTGGCCGGAAGACATGAGGATGAATGTACTGCTGTTGCAGAGGCGATTACTTCTGCGGGCGGTCATGGTAAGGGTATTCGTACCGATGTAAGAAATATTGATGAGATCGATGCCCTGATTGCAGGTGCAGCGGAGACTTTTGGTGGCGTGGATATTCTGATTAATTGTGCCGGTGTCGCGATTACGAAAAAGATTCTTGATCTGGACGTGGAAGATTACGACATGGTTATGGAGACGAATCTCAGAAGTGTTTTGTTTGCCTCCAAGGCAGCGGCAGCTGTGATGAAGGCATCCGAAAAGGGCGGAAAGATCATCAATATTGCTTCTGTTGGCGGCTTAAAAGGCACAAGCGCGCTTTCACTCTACGGTGCCTCCAAGGCCGGTGTGATCAATCTGACGAAGACCATGGCTCTTGAATGGAGTCGTTACGGTATCCAGACAAACGCTGTTTGCCCGGGCTATGTGGTGACGGAGATTAATAAAGCTGAATTTGAAAATGAAAAATTCAGAGATCATGTGTTGAAGACGATTCCTCAGAGAAGGCTCGGAACTGTAGATGAAGTGGCAGCCCTGGTACTGTTTTTGGCATCGGATATGTCCGGTATGATTAACGGTGAAGCAATTGTGGCTGATATGGGAGCCATCTGTGGCTAAATCCAATCCAATTTAATTTTGTAAAAAGCATCCATTAATGGCTGTTCTTTGAAAAAATATTCAAAGAGCAGCTTCTTTTTTTGTATAAGCAAATCACGCTTTATAACAAAAACAGATGACCACAAAAGGATGTTATGAATGTTTGTGATAAATGCGTGCCAAAAATGCAAAAAATAGAGAATTTCGTCGATGTGATGAATGAAAAAAAGGAATAAGACAAAAAAGTATGAAAATTCTGTGTCTAAACTGTGAAAACTTATAACTATTTGACATAAATCTGTGCTTGTTTATGCATTTCACTTATGCATATTGTTCTGATAAAATTGTATTCAGTAAGATACAAAGGAGAAAAATAAATCATGAGTGAAATGAAAACGACAAGTGCTAAGAAAACATCTGGGTATAATTTCGGCTTAAAAGGTTGGCGGATTATCGGCTTTGAAATTGTGATGTTATTCTTTATGACAGGTATTACGGTGGATGGTCTCAATACCATCGTTCCGAAGATGGCAGCTTACCACAACTGGAGTTCGGATGTATTGCTTTCCATTTCTACACCAGCATCAATTGTAGCATTATTTGCCTGTGTTATGTGGGCTGCATTTATTGAGAAAGGCGGCTTAAAGCGTGTCACGCTGATTACGATGGTACTTGCAGGTATCAGTTTGATTGCCTATGGTAATTCGGTCAACGTGGTGATGTATGCGATCAGCCTTGTATGTGTAGTCACATTTATTAATGCTTTTGCATGTAACTGTGGTTTTGCGATTGTTGCGAATTGGTTTCCGACAAAGTCTGGTATTGCGAATGGTATCGCAACGATTGGGATGAATCTGGCCAGCGCGATTATCAACTGGGTGCTGACAGGTCTTTCTAATGTATTTGAAATTACAGGTGCCCTGACGGTGCTTGGTATCGTGTTATTTGTCCTGGCAGGTCTTGTAGCGCTGTTTGTGAAGGGAACACCAGAAGAAGATGGCTGTTATCCTGATAATGATCCTGCCGTTGCAGAGATGTTAAAGAACGAAGAAATGCCTGCAGAAATTGGCAGCCAGTTCTCTTATAAAGATGCAATTAAGAATAAGTATGTATGGATGTATGGTATTGGCAATGGCTTCTTCGGTCTTGCAACAGTGGGTATTATGTCACAGCTTTTATCCTTCTTCCAGGAAGTCAGAGGCTATGATGCCAGCAGTGCATTGACGATGTTGACAATTGCTGCCGTGATCGGTATTGCAGGTGCATGGATCTGGGGCGCGGTTGACCAGAAACTTGGACCACAGAAGACTTGTCTGATTTTTGGTATCTGGTATCTGGCAGGTATTATTCTGCTGATTTCGCCGTTAAAAATCGGTATGTATGTTGGTTTGATCATGCTGGGCGCGTCTATTGGTGGAAATGGACAGTTTGGCCCTGTACTGGCTGCACAGGCTTTTGGACGTAAAGATTTTTCTGTTTCCTTTTCATGCATGAATATGATCAGTGGTATTGTCAGATCCTGTTCTTATGCCGTTCTGGCCGTGTTACATTCTATGTCAAATGGTTATTCTGCACCATACACTGTTTTTGGCATTATCGCAGTTGTGGGTGGTTGCATGATCTTTGCCATGAAAGAAAAGAAAAAAGAGGATGTGGATGAAGATACAGTCGCTGCTTACTAATGGGTAAAAATTAAAATAAAAGAATAAATAAAAAAATATCCCAGGTTATTTGTGAAGACTTCGAGATGAAGCGATACAAATCATCGGGGATATTTTTACTTTAAGCGCGCAAAGAGTCGTTTGCGGCGCTTTGCGCTTGTACAAAAAATTATTTTGTGATCTGAGGGGTATCAAATTTCTTGGTGCAGTAGGTTAAGCCCAGGCCACAGATCATTGCCAGAATAATGCCGACAAACAATGTGAAAGCGAGACCTGCAACGTTGCTGCCGCCCTGAGAGAAGGTCAGGCAGACACCGGCAAAGATAAACGGCATAAAGCCAAGCGGTGTTGCACCCAGCAGTTTGATGTGGATGTACATGGTGATGGCTGTACCAACGAGGATGGCCACAAAGCTTGCCATTTCAGCTGACATATGACATGTGCTGCCGAAGAAGTTGATGAGGATAAAGTCGAACTGACCCCATGCCAGACCGCAAAATGCGGAAAGAATCATACCCGACACCTGCTTTGGTGCGCCGCCCATACCGAAGTAAATAGCCATGCAGACAAACATGATCCAGGGCACGCCGAATGAACCGAAGTAAACAGTGTAAAAGTGATTAAAAAGCGCAGACCAGAAGCTGGTCCAGATAGCAAAACAAATAACAGTTTTGTGACTCATGAAAAATCTCCTGTAAATAATCGTTATAATAATCGTGTAGCAATTCAGGGGCAGAATATTCGCTTCCATAGCCGTACGGTTAATCAGATTCTGTATATGCATCGGTGTGTAAGCGTGTGTATTCATTCTTGCCTTCCTTATTAATAGGCTAGCCGAAGATAGTCATTGGGTTAGCTGCAAGAAGCGCATCGATCTGTTCTTCTGTCATGCCGCGTTTTGCAAGACCAGGAAGAACTCTGGCACCGATATCTGTGATATTGGCCCATTTCATAGCTTCCTGCATAAATGGTGTCATGATCAGACCACGGCCGAGGTTGACATTGACAGAGTCGTGGCCGAGAAGGATCTTGTTGCCGTAGCCTTTGTCAGAAAGCGTTTTAATCAGATCCATACGCTGTTCATCTGTCGGTGTATGGAAAAGTTCGCCTTCAAGACCGAAACGATCCAGGTTGACGTAAACACCCTGCTTCAGAACGGCCTCGTGGTAGTCAACATCCGTGCTGCCGCACATATGACCGATGGCGATCTTGGACGGATCAGCACCGTTAGCAATTAAGAGCTGTGCCTGTTCTGGTCCCATTGTACCGAGCTGTGTGTGGGTAATGATAACGCATCCTGTTTCCTTCTGAGCACGTGCAGCGGCTTTGAAGAAGATTTCCTCTGTAGGTGTGATTTCATTGAAGCTGCTGGCCAGTTTGATGACGCCGGCTTTGATATCTGTGCCTTCGATTCCTTTTGTAAGCTCAGTAACCATCATTTCGTAGATTTCTTCTTCAATGTTAGCGAAGCCTCTTCTGAAATTCCAGTAAGCATAAGCACTCTCAGCCTGGAAGTAATAGCCTGTAGAACAGATGATGTTCATGCCTGTCATATCAGAAATCTTTTTCAGAAAACGTACGTTACGACCACATTCGTTGGTGGTTGCGTCAACAATTGTATTGATACCATATGCGCGTGCATCATCAACCGCTTTCAGACAGTCTCTTGTGTATTCTTCTTCTTTAAAACCACCGAGTGTGGCATCACCCTGGAAACCACAGAAACCGAATAAGAAATGTTCATGCATCAGTGTACGGCCAAGTTCAGAAGCAGCCACAGGACCTGTTACTGTATTAACGTAATTCATTGTAAATCCTCCTTAAATAGTATGATATTGTCTCTAATGAGCTACTATTAAGTATAATCTAAAAAAAGGGGTAACGCCAATATTCTATGGCAAAATCATGAAAATGATTTGGTATAGGCCTATGCACTCTGTGAAAAGTTGGCACGGTTATCTAAAAAACGAATAAAATGTATAATTTGTTATAACCTTTTGTTATAAAAGCAAAACATAAAGTGCATTTCCATTATTTGCTATAGTTTGTTAAAATAATCTCAAGATTAAATGATTCCGAAAAAGCGCGCAAGGGAGAATTTATTTTTAACCGCTATTTTGCAACAAAGTTATTTTTTGCACGATTATGCATGAAGGAGAGGATTTAAGATCATGAGTGAAAACAAAAAGAACGTCGATCTTAACAAAGTAAGTTATAATTTTGGTACAAAAGGCTGGACTGTTATCGGTTTTGAAATCGTCATGCTGTTCTTTATGACAGGTATTACAGTTGATGGTCTGAACACAATCGTACCTATGATGGCAGAGTATCATGGTTGGAACCCGGATGTTCTGTTATCTATTTCAACACCAGCATCCATTATCGCATTGTTTGCTTGTGTATTATGGGCTGCATTTATTGAAAAGGCAGGTCTTAAAAAGACAACTATCATTACAATGGTGCTTGCCGGTATCAGTATGATCGCTTACGGTAACTCCGTAAACATCGCAATGTACGCAGTATCACTTGTATGTATCGTTACATTCATCAATGCTTTTGCTTGCAACTGTGGTTTCGCAATCTGCGCTAACTGGTTTCCAACAAAAAAAGGTATCGTTATGGGTATCACAACAATTGGTATGAACCTTGCATCTGCATTAATTAACTGGATTCTGTCAGGTCTTTCAGGCCAGTTCCAGATTTCCGGTGCTTTATCCATCCTTGGTGGTGTTGTTATTCTTCTGGCTATCTTACTTGGTATCTTTGTAAAAGCGACACCTGAAGAAGCTGGCTGCTATCCGGATAATGACCCTGAAATTGCTGCAATCATCAAGGCAGAAGAAGAAGGCGTAAAGGAAATGGAAAAGGTTTCCTATGCTGGTGCTCTTAAGAATAAATATGTTTGGATCTTCGGTCTTGGCGCCGGCTTCTTCGGTCTTGCTACTGTAGGTATTATGTCTCAGTTAGTCAGCTACTTCATGGCTGCAAGAGGTTATGAATTAACAGGCGCTCTGTCTATGCTGACAATCGCTGCTGTTATCGGTATGATCGGTTCATGGGCATGGGGTGTTGTTGACCAGAAACTTGGTACACAGAAAGCCTGCCTGATGTTCGGTATCTGGTACTTTATCGGTATCGCATTCCTGATCGCACCTCCAACACCTTGCATGTACATTGGACTTTTCATGCTCGGCGGTGCTATCGGCGGTAACGGTAACTTCCTTCCATCCCTGGCAGCTCAGGTATTCGGTCGTAAAGACTTCAACGTATCTTATGCTTGCATGAACATGATCTGTGGTATCGTAAGATCCTGCTCATTCTTTGTACTTGCTGTACTGCGTTCAATGACAAGCGGTTATACAGTACCTTACGTGGTATTTGCTGTTATCGCTGTTATCGGTGGTATCCTGATCGTAGCTGTAAAGGAAAAGAAAGCTATTCAGTAAATTGAATAAAATGACTATAGTCGTATAGTCAATGCGTGTATAGAAAGCCGCAGAATTAAAGAAATTTGATTCTGCGGCTTTTCTTTTTTTCTTCAAGGCAAAGTGATATGTAAATCCGGTGATTATGAGGATTTGACATAATGAGGAGGCTATTATGAATTGGCGAAAGTGGTGCGGCGATGCTATAATAGTACCAGTGAATGCCGGGATAATCGGCGAAAGACATTCGAACCTGAAAGAGGATTAGAAAATAATGAAAAGGAGAAAAAGGTGAAAGTTTACTATATTGATGAAGATATTAAGGGAACCTGTTTTCTGGTTCAGGGAGAGCAGGAAGCGATATTATTTGACCCTGGGATGGCCTACTATGGTGAAACCGTTGTACAGCGTGTGAGAGAAATATTAGGTACGCAGCCGTTGCGGGCCGTTTTCCTGACACATTCCCATTATGATCATGTGGCTGCACTGCCTTATGTCAGACAGGCATGGCCGGAGATTAAAGCATATGCAGCAGAATACGCATGTCATATTTTTGAAAAGACAAAAGCAAAGCAGATGATGTTTCATATGTCGAAGACAGCAGCGGAAGAATCACATCATGAATGGAAGAGTGACGATTACAAAGGGGAGCTGTTGTATGCGGATAAGCCGCTTGAAGATGGCGACCGTATTGCGTTGGGTGAGTTTGTAGTGGAAGTGATCGAGACGATTGGGCATACACAGTGCTCGGTATCCTTCCTGATTAATAATGAAGTGATGATCTCATCTGAGACGATCGGTCTGGAAGGGGATTTTGAAGGGGGATATGTACCGGCATTCCTGATTAGCTATAAGAAGACAGTGGACAGTCTGCGCCGTACCAGAGAGGCAGATCCGAAGCAGCTTTATATGCCGCACCGGGGACTTGTGATTCCGGACGAACGCTATTGGAAGTATATGGAGAAAGGCCTTGCGGCAACAAAAGATGAGATTATCCGTATCCTGGCATCCTATCCGACGCTGGAAACGCAGATTCTTGAGATGGAAGAAGTTTTCTGGAAGAAAGCGGCAGATGGCGCATGGCCGAGAGAAGCCTTTGATATGAATGCGAAAGCAATGCTCAGAACCGTGGCGGCAGAATTTCCCGAAGAATTGGGGTGATTACTGTCTTCCTTGAAAACGCGTCCAAAAAAATGGACGAAATGTTTTCAAGGAGGACAGCACACCCTTAATTAAGGATATAGAATTAAAGAAGAGACCGCAGCAGAATTAAAAAGCAGAGCTTTATAAGTTTTTTAAAACATTTCACACATTTTTTCGTGTGCGTTTTAAAAAACTTATAAGAGCATCTGCTGGTGAAATCTGCTGCGGTCTATTTATTCCTATTTAGAAAGCTTTTTGGATGGTGCTGGACGATATGGTTTTACTGGTTTCTTTGGATCGAATGGATTTTCGATTTCGCCAGCATCGACTTTTTTGAACCATTCAGCAGCACGGTCTGCCATACCAGCCCAATGTTCGGCTGTCATTGGCTCCTGCATATCGGTTGTTGCGTAACGGTAATCAGCAATACGGCTGATGTATTTTTCATCCTGCTGTGCGGAATGTTCGTCACCAAGATCGCCAGCAGCCACACGAAGAAGAGAACCATACTGTTCGCTGACTGTGTGAAGCTTCAGATCCTCAACAAGGAGTTTCTTCAGAGGACGTTTAGCCAGATTGGACATGATTGTACGGTTTTCGTAGGACATGAGTTTCCACATACGGGCGATTTCCCAAGCACGTTCAACAGCTTTGCCCTTAGGAACAACTTCGCTGACCATACCATGATCAAGCATGTCTTTTGCTGTGAACTGTCTTGTCGTCATCATGTAGTAGTTACCACGTTTTGTTCCGAAGTAATGCTGGCACATAAGACCCATCGCATCACCAGGTACCAGACCACCCTGAGCATGAGGAACTTCCATAACAGTATCTTCTGTACAGATAGTCACATCGCTTAAGAAAGCGGAATCCCAGTGGAAACCAGGCCCAGGTACAGCGCCGATTGTAGGAACATCAAGGTCGAATACCATGTTCTTGATCAGGTTTGTATCATCAAAGTACTGATGCTGGAAACGCTGTGTAGGAAGTTCAGAATATGTTTCCCAACCGTTAGGGTCAGATTCTGTCATCCAGTTGTCACCGATATGAGTGAAGATGATGATTTCGTTCTTGAAGTCAAGAGAAAGAACTCTTACTAACTGACCGATTGCACGATGGGACATACCGCTGTGGTGCATAGGGCCATCGTTTGTCTTCCATGTTACCTGAAGAATACCATCTTCACGGTACAGATCTGCAAAATCTTTGAACCATTTGCTGTATTCTTCGAGTTCCGGCAGTTTGGCGTAAGGTGCCATTGGTTTATTGTTACACATAATCATACCTCCTGATAATTGTATAAAAAGGCGATCTTCTGTCAAGGAAGACCGCCTTTGAGGTGAAATCGGTCATCAATACCGATTGCTGTTATTATTTATTTAATTTCTTAGCTGGAGCTGGACGATAAGGTTTTACTGGCTTGCTTGTATCGAATGGGTTTTCGATTTCGCCTGCTTCAACCTTCTTGAACCAGTCTGCTGCTCTGTTAGCCATGCCAGCCCAATGTTCAGCTGTCATTGGTTCCTGCATATCGGTTGTTGCGTAACGGTAATCGTTAACACGGCTGATGTATTTTTCATCCTGCTGTGCGGAATGTTCGTCACCAAGATCACCGGCAGCTATACGAAGAAGAGAACCATACTGTTCGCTGACTGTGTGAAGCTTCAGATCCTCAACAAGGAGTTTCTTCAGAGGACGTTTAGCCAGATTGGACATGATTGTACGGTTTTCGTAGGACATGAGTTTCCACATACGGGCGATTTCCCAAGCACGTTCAACAGCTTTGCCCTTAGGAACAACTTCGCTGACCATACCATGATCAAGCATGTCTTTTGCTGTGAACTGTCTTGTCGTCATCATGTAGTAGTTACCACGTTTTGTTCCGAAGTAATGCTGGCACATAAGACCCATCGCATCACCAGGTACCAGACCACCCTGAGCATGAGGAACTTCCATAACAGTATCTTCTGTACAGATAGTCACATCGCTTAAGAAAGCGGAATCCCAGTGGAAACCAGGCCCAGGTACAGCGCCGATTGTAGGAACATCAAGGTCGAATACCATGTTCTTGATCAGGTTTGTATCATCAAAGTACTGATGCTGGAAACGCTGTGTAGGAAGTTCAGAATATGTTTCCCAACCGTTAGGGTCAGATTCTGTCATCCAGTTGTCACCGATATGAGTGAAGATGATGATTTCGTTCTTGAAGTCAAGAGAAAGAACTCTTACTAACTGACCGATTGCACGATGGGACATACCGCTGTGGTGCATAGGGCCATCGTTTGTCTTCCATGTTACCTGAAGGATACCATCTTCACGGTAAAGGTCAGCAAAGTCTTTGAACCATTCTTTGTATTCTTCGAGTTCCGGCAGTTTGGCGTAAGGTGCCATTGGCTTATTGTCGCACATAAATAATACCTCCTGTGTTTTACATACATTCTTTAAAAATTAATTTAATGTTTGCGTTTTTTTATTCGCTGTTCGCTTAAGTGTATTATACAATAGTCCATCTTTGATGGGAAATGTCGTTTCCAAACAGGTTTATGCAAAAGACGAATAATCGTTCTTTCACTTTCTGCATGAAAGTTGGCACGGGAAAATTGTGAAAAATGCTATGCCAAAAAGCAGTGAAAACATGAAATATTGTTATGTTTTTTTTACATAACGCTTTTTTATAGATAGAATTTCCATTTGAAGGGTAAAATTGTTATACTCACCTTGAAGCAAGTTATACTATACAGAATACGACATATTAGTTTACTTGATTGTTACAAACATTAAAAAAGGAGCAACTGCACTAAACAATTGCTCCAACCCTCCCCCTGATTAATCCGCAGGAGCCAGATTAGGATTTCTGTTTTGTATATAAGTTGAGAAACTGTCAACAAATACAGGAATGGAGATATTTGGATTTTTCTTTTTCCAGATAAGATTGAGTGTAACATAAGCAAAAGAATCTGTCAGAGGAACTGTTCTGAGAGAGCCAATAGAAGAGAGCAGATACTCAGGCATGATAAAGACCCCTTCGTTGATGCTGGCGCAGAAAGCAGCGGTTTCAATATTGGGGATTTCTCGTACAATATTGAGTTGGGCACCGGCTTTCTTGAAAATCTGCTTATTAAAGTCACTGGTGATCGGATTCGCCTGAGGTGAGAAATTGATCATTGGGAACCCGGACAGATCTTTGATAGAAAGTGAGTCACGGTTAGCCAGAGCGTGCGTTGGATGCATCACTGCGATCAACGGACTCTTCATGATCGTTTTACTTTCAAGACCGATGAGGTAATTCTTATCTACATGGGTGACGAAAGCGAGATCAGTGAGACCGTCATTGAGCTGTTTAACAAGAATATCCAGGGCATCACTGGTCATAGAGAGCTTGATCTGTGGATGGCTGGCGGTGAACCCCATGACAAAATCCGACAGGAAAGACTGGGAAGCTGTTCCAAGGAAACCGATTTTCAGTTCTCCGGTGGAGGTTGAAGAAACTTCTTTGATCAGATCAAGGGCATGATTGTAACGCTGGATGATTTCCTGAGCTTCTTTGAGAAAGATTTCGCCGACGGATGTGAGATGCACGTTGTGTGTATCCCGGATAAAAAGCTGAGTTCCCAGCGTTTGTTCCAGGTCATGAATATGACGGCTGAGAGCAGGCTGTGTCAGATAAAGCTGGTTGGCAGCTTTGCTGTAGTTCAGCAGCGTGGCCAGTGTGATGAATTCGTTAAGTCGATTAATATCCATAAACAAAAGTGCTCCTTTCAAAAAGTGATGCCTTTACCATAAATCTATCAGCAAAAATGCTGATATAATTAAGCAAACGTCAGAATGTTGATGTAAAATTCATAACTAAACCATATCATAATTCGAAAAAGATATCAACATTTTGTCGAAATATAGATAAAATGCATTGCAAATGCGGTGTGAGAAACTATAATAATAATTGCAAGTCAATACAGGAGGAAGATAAAGTTTTAGGTAAGAGATGTGTCATCTGTGCATTCCCATCCCGCTGGTATATGGGTGATGGCAGCAAGGTGCGTATGGTTGCATTCATCGACAAAGATGATATGAATGATGTACCGGACCGTGTTTACAAATACGGTACTTACTAAAATTCAATTTTAAATGAGTTGGAGTATAATAAAAATTAATTATACATATAAAATGAATGGGAGGAATTAACTAATGGCAAAAGATAAAAAAGCAGTTGTAGCCATTGCGAAAGAACCTACTGTCCAGGAAAGTGTCACTAAGGTATTCGATCTTCTTGGCGGCGTTACAAACATGATTAAAAGAGGCGAAACAGTTATCCTGAAACCAAATGCAGGTCATGCAGAAGGTCCGGATACAGCTGTATGTACAAGCCCTGAAACACTTCGTGCAGTTATCCGCGAAGTTAAGAAAGCTCAGCCTTCAAGAATCATTGTTGCAGAATCAGCAGCTATCGGCTGTGATACAATGGAATGTTTCGAAGTATCCGGTCAGGCTGATGTAGCAAGAGAAGAAGGTGTTGAACTTTACGATATCAAGGCAGAAAAAGACCTTGTTAATGTAGCTGTAAGAGGTTACAAATCCAACATTAAGAGATGTAAAATCCCTCGTTTACTGCTTGAAGCAGATCATATCATCAACCTGCCTATCATGAAAGCACATGCTTCCATGGTATTCAGCTGTGCATTAAAGAACATCAAAGGTACTGTACAGGATCAGGTACATTCCCAGATGCATCAGCAGAACCTGACAATGGCTATGATGGATGTTTGGTGGGCAGTACGTCCTGATATCAACATTGTAGACGCTATCAATGTAGCATCCGGTTACAGCCCACATACACCAACTCCTCTGGAAGTAGGTATCATCATGGGTAGTTACGATCCAGTTGCTCTTGACCTTATCGCATGTGATGTTGTAGGTATCGATACAAACCAGGTTGACTACTTCAGAGCAGCTGATGAAGCTGGTCTTGGTACAACAGATCGTGACAAGATCGAAGTTGTTGGTGAACAGGTGAAAGATGTTTACAAGAAGATGTGGATTCCATACCTTGGCAACATGGCTGACCGTTGGCCAGAATATGATATCCGCTGCGAGGGTGCATGCTCAAGCTGCCAGGCTCTGCTTGCACTGAACATGGAAACACTTAAAGCACTGGGTATCTATGAAGAAAACTCTGATAAGACAATCGTTGTAGGTCCTAGAAATACTATTCCTGATAAGCCAAAGGATAAGATCATCCTTCATGGTAACTGTACAAAGAGATTTGCAGATAAAGGTATGTGGATTCCAGGATGCCCTCCAGGAGAAACAGGTCTTTACCTGACAATCAAGACAGGCCAGGTTGTTGATGGTGAAATTCCAGGCTGTATCGAAAATATTATTCGTCCTAGCATGGAAGCTGACCATCCGAAGTGGCGTGCATATGTAGAACAGAAAGCAAAAGAGTTCTACGAGAATCCGGAGAATCAGTAAAATGGCATTTGCGTATGTTCCAATGTCTCCAGATGATAAGAAGTTGCTGGAAATGATTTTTACTGATGAATTCATGCAGGCGGAGACGAATTTTGAAGCTTTTAGAGATTTCCAGTCTTCCAGTGCGGTATTTACCAACTGGAAATCCGATATAATGGTTTATAATGAGGAAGTGTTTGATGGGTTTGTCAGAGAAAGTACACGCTTCACATCATGGGATGAAATGGTACGTACGGCTGCAGACCGGGCATTTTCCGAAAAAGACGAATAAAAAGAAGGTTCGCTTCAATTTTTTCGGAAGCTGATCTGATACGCTTACGTTTCTCAAACACGCGTTTTTATGACGCGAAACGTTTGAGAAACGTAAGGTATAGATCAGCTTAAAGAAAAGATTGAATGCGAACCTTTTATTATTTAATATAGAAGACAATTGTTCAATCTCAGCTTGTTTTGATGAAAAATTGGCTGAAGCGGCTATTGTTTTCTTCTTTATATAATGATACTATAAATTTAACGTAAGCGGGAGTTGATTTGCATGGCTCTAAATTGTCTGAGAGGGAAGGAGAATTTATATAGGCGCGATAGATGCAATTACGAAGGCTTACATAAGAAAAAATGAAGTATTTGCAGATGCTTTCAATTACTTTATGTATGATGGTGCTCAAATGATTCAACCAGATCAGTTAAGGGAGTTGGATCCGACGGAGATTGCAATACTTTTTAATGAGAATGATACACAAGATAGGCAAAGTACTAAAAAAGAAATTATTCAGAAATACCGCGATCATTTGAAATCTGCAGCAATCATGGAAGATGGAGAGACGGCATATGTTCTTTTGGGTATTGAGAATCAGACAGATGTGAATTATGCGATGCCAGTTAGAAATATGTTGTATGATGCTTTACAGTATGTGAGACAAGTAAGCAGAATTGCTGATGTACATCGTAGTCAAAAAGGTAAGGCAGAACATAAAAATGCAACTGGTGCGGAGTTTATATCTGGTTTTCATAAAAATGATAAATTGATTCCGGTTATTACATTGGTACTCTTTTTTAATGCAGATGAATGGGATGGACCGAGATCATTGATGGATATGATGGAGATTACAAATCCAACTGTACGACGGCTAGTCGGAGATTATCCGATTTATTTGATTGACCCAAGAAGTTTAGCGGATGATGAACTGAAAAAATTTCATTCTAGTCTGAGAGAAGTGATGGGCTGCATTAAATATTCGAATGATAAAGATAAATTGGCGGCTTTTATTAGTCATAATCCAAGAATGAATATGGAAGTAGAAGCAGCCAGAGTCATAGAAGCAATCAATCATGTGCCAATTCGGCTGGAGAAAGGAGCTGAACAGTTCGATATGTGTAAAGCGATTGAAGAGATGATAGAAGATGGCAGGCAAGAAGGAAGAGAAGAAACTTTAATGCGTATTAATCAATTAATTATTATGCTGTCAAAAGAAAACCGCAGTGAAGATATTGTTAAAGCGGCTGCGGACAGAGAATATCAGGAACAGTTGCTGAAAGAATTTAATTTATAATAGCGTTGAAAAATAATAGTGCAAGAAGAATTCTGCTTACGTTTTCTAAGGATAAAAAAGGTTTGCTTGAGATTTTCTGATTATACTGAATCGTGCCAAAACTTTTATAAAACATTTCGCGGCGTAAGACGCGCGTTTTATAAAAGTTTTGGTATCGATCAGTGTTCGAAAACTTCAAGCAAACCTTTCAATTTTTATTCTTCGTCCATAATTTTGAGATCGTCAGCGATGATCAGTGTTGGCTCAACCTGTGCCTGAATGTCTTCAGGTGTTTTGCCAGCACGGATTTCAACAAGCTTCAGACCTTCTGGTGTCACGTCGATGACACACTGCTCTGTAACGATGTGGTTCACACAACCCTGAGCTGTTAAAGGATAAGTACATCTCTTTAAGATCTTTGGTTCGCCTTTTTTGGTTGTGAGTTCCATGGCAACAATAACTTTTCTTGCACCGTTGCAAAGGTCCATAGCACCGCCCATGCCGAATGCACGGCCAGGGCTTGCCCAGTTGGCGATATCACCGTTTTCAGCAACCTGAAGGGCGCCGAGAACAGTGGCAGCCATACGACCGCTTCTGATAACAGCGAAAGAATAAGCTGTATCGAATGCGGAAGCACCCATAACTGGTACGAAGTTGATGCCGCCTGCGTTCTGGTAAGTATCGCAGATAGCAAGTTTCTTAGCAACAGGACCGACACCGATCATACCATTTTCTGTCTGGAAAGCGATTGTCGGATCTACATAATCACTGCAGGCACTTGGAATACCGATACCAAGATTAACAGTGTCACCTTCATTAAAATACTGAGCAGCTCTTCTGGCAATAAATCTTCTGTTATCCATCTTACATACCCTCCAACTGATTTCTCTTGATTCGACCAATAATATGGTTCTGTTCATGGCTGTCTGTGTAAAGCATATCAACGTACATAGCAGGTACCTTTACATCATCAGGAGAAATTTCGTTTAAGTCGCAGTACAGGTCGCACTGTACGATGGAGATATCTGCACATGTTGCCATAACAGGGTGTGAAGCTGTACCTGTTCCGTGGTAAGCAAGGTTGCCGAGAGGATCGGCACGACGGCATCTTGTAAGTGCTACATCTGCATGGATGGCTTCTTCAAGAATATAACGTTCGCCATCAGATGTTGTAACGATCTGTTTGCCTTTTTCCATATCTGTGCCAAGACCTGTTTTGGTAAGAAATCCACCGATACCGGCACCGCCGTCACGCATCTTTTCAATGAAACTGCCCATTGGGAAGAATTCAACTTCCAGTTTGCCTTCTGCAAGCAACTTCTGGGCAACAGGGTTTGTACCGATATGGGTTGTGATCATTTTGTCAACCTGGCCATTTTCAATCAGACGGCTGATTGCGAAACCTGGGTTGCAGGCATCAATAGAGCAGATTGTAAGGTGCTTAACACCGCTTTCTTCAAGCATATCAAGAAGATCCCAAGGCATGTAAGCGCCGGCCTGACCACCAATGGCGATTGTCTGACCATCCTTGAAACAAGCCATGATTTCTTCTCTTGTTCTGACTTTTCCTCTTTCGATTTCCATCTTATGAGTCTCCTTCCTGTTTTTCAAAAATTAAAATTATATTTTTATTTGTTTTCACCAAATATTACTTATAGACTGTAAGGCTTCGAGCCTTGACAGCTTTCGTCCTCTTCATCTTAACATATAAATAAAAGACTGTGAAATAATTGATAAACCCAAGTCTATGCAAAATGTGCATAACCATCATGCATGATTTGGCATGATGACTTTGGGAGTAGACTCAAAAACGGTTATCGAGGGAGACGGGCATGCAGCTCTTTGACAACTGTTTCAATCCAATCCTCGATTTTTTTGACATCTTCTGCGGACATTTTGGCCGGCTCGTAGAAAAAACTCAGGCCGTCATAAGGGCTTTCACTGCTGGTACGGACAAGAATACCATCCTTATTAAAATAGCCGCCGATACACATGGAATCCACGCTGAAGCCGGAATCCTCCGGTTTGATGACTTCATCGATAATTTTGTGCATGGCATAAAAATCTTCTTCGCCGGTGTAACCGCAGACATCCACAAGGATTGCGCCGCGCTTCATTGTATGGGTATCATATAAGTTCATAAAATTTCCTCCTCAGTGTATTGACGGGCATGACACAATAGCTGTGACTGTTTCTTGATAAAGTAAAACGAGTCATGCCTGATGATAGGCTGTGATTAAAAATAGTTGAAGTTTAATGGTTATCATATGATAAGGATTGCGAGAGTGCAAAGCACGTAGCAATCTGGTATCAAAGGGGTCAAAATACCTTTTGCCTCCAACATCATATGATACATATCATATCATATGAAGCGCTGTTTTTGAGAAATTTATAATGGATTGCTGTTATGCTTTTTTCACATAATGCCCGCCAAAGCAGGCATAATGACTTTCGGAAATGGACTTGAAAATGCGAAGAAATATCAATACAATGTAATTGAACGAAATGCAGCGCATTTTGGAAGCAGAGCTGTACAATTATGACAAAGTATTTTATTATTTTCACGAAAGGAAGTATTATATTATGGCAAAGACAATTATCACAGCAGCCTTAACAGGTGCTATCACACCTCACGGTTACGATGTTCCTGAAACACCGGAAGAAATCGCAAAAACAGCCTATGAGTGCTGGAAAGCAGGTGCAGCTATCGTTCATCTGCATATGCGTGATGACAACGGCGCAGGTGTTATGGATCCTGTTAAATTCTACGAAACAATCAAACTGATCCGTAAGAACTATCCAGACTGCGATGTTATCATCAACTGCACATCTTCAGGTGATAACCGTGTATCTGATGACTCACCTTACGGCAACGCAGTTCGTATGCTGCATCATGCAAATGTTCCTGGTATCGAAATGGGTACATTCGATGCAGGTACATTCAACTGGGGGATCCCGGGCGGTATCTTCAGCAACTCTCCAACATTCCTGACAACTCTTGGTAATCTGTATCAGGAAAGAAATATCAAACCTGAATTCGAAGTATTCGATATGGGTATGATCCGTGCCGTAGGTGTATACTGGAAGAAAGGTATCGTAAAAGCACCTCTGCACTTCCAGCTTTGTCTTGGTGTTGTAGGCGGTCTTGCAGCTACACCAGCTGATGTTCAGGATATGCTTGCATACATCCAGCGTCTTCAGGCAGAAGGCAACCTTCCTAAGGAAGTTACAGTTTCCGGTTTCGGTATCGGTAAAGGTCATCTGCCGGTTATGTTCTCTGCACTGGCTAACGGATGCCACGTACGTGTAGGTATGGAAGATAACGTTGTCTATGGTTACGATAAAGAAGGCAAGAAGATCCTTGCCAACAACCTGATGCTCGTTGAACGTGCTGCAAGAGCTGTTGAAGCTTACGGCAACGAAGTTGCTACATCTGCAGAAGCACGTGAAATGCTTGGTCTTGCACCACTGGATCATGAAGCTGTTGTTAAAGCACTTGATGCACTGACAATTGAAGATCTTGAGAAAGCAAAAGCAGAAGCTTCCGAAAAATATGGTACAACATATTTTGCAGCTAAGAGCATGGGCTAATTTGCCAGATATTTTTCTCTAAATAAATAAAAAACAGAGTGTTTTCTATGAAATTTTTTATAATTTTTTTAGAAAACGCTCTGTTTTTTTATATTTGTCTGTTATTTTCTTGTCAAAGAAAGGAAAAGGGGACAGAAAAATAAACATAAAATAACAATTTATACATTAATACCCGAAGAAATGATGTATAATAAATGCAAATTATGTCTAAAATAGTTTCCATTATATACATGAAATGTGAAAAAATAGACAAAAAAATTATAAAGATATTGTATACATTAAATAAAAGTGTAGACATTCAGATATAAAAGTTATATAATTTAGACAAATCAAATGGTTCACACCTTCAGGCTAGCGGTCGGTGTGAAGCGAATGTTTTTAATCTGTGGTAGGGTTAAGGACGACAAGTCTTATTTCATTGACACAGGGTCTGGCAGGGATGGTAGCCTGCAGAACTCAAGAAATGCGTAAGATGGAATAAGACCATTTTTATCACCTGACTGGTTGACCAGTTGGAGTCTGATGAGAGAAAGGAAGATTTTATGTTACTAGAAATTATTCTTGCTATTATTCCTATTGCCTGGCTTATTATTTCTATGGCTGGTCTGAAGATGGCCGGTTACAAATCATGTGGTATTGGTTTGGTTATTGCAATCGTTGAAGGTGTTGCTGTTTATCACATGACAGTTCCGGAAGCAATCACAGGTACTTTAGAAGGTGTTGTTTCAGCGGTATGGCCGATTTGTGTTATTATCGTTGGTGCCATGTTCCTGTATAACATGAGTTTAAGAACAGGTGCGATGGATGTCATCAAAGCAATGCTGGCATCTGTATCCAATGATAAACGTGTAGCTGCTCTTGTTATCGGCTGGGGCTTCTCCAACTTCATGGAAGGTATCGCAGGTTTCGGTACAGCCGTAGCTATTCCTGCAGCGATGTTAGTTGCACTTGGATTTAATCCGGTTACAGCTTGTGTTATCTGTCTGATTGGTAATGCTGCATCTCCTGAGTTTGGTGCCATTGGTACACCTACTCTGTCAGCAGCGAATACTGCATTCCCTACAACCATTACAGGTGCAGCCGATGCAAGTGTGTTTGCTCAGATGCTTTCAGAGCCGACAGCTCGTCTGCTGATTCCTCTTTGTGTTGTTTCTCCATTTGTTATCATCCTTCTTTGCGGTGGTACAAAGGCATTAAAGGGTGTTGTAGGTATTACACTTGTATCTGCATTATCATTTGTTATTCCTTTCTATCTTGTAGCCACATTCGTAGGTCCTGAGCTTTGCGTAGTTATCGGTTCTCTGGTTTGCCTCGTTTGTACAATCGTTATGGGTAGAAAACACACGAATATTCCGGAAGAATATATGCTTGAGTCCAAAGAAGAAGCAGCAGCTTCCTCTGATAAGCCTCAGATGAGCATGGTTAAAGCATGGCTTCCTTACATCTTAGTTGTTATTTTCCTGTTAGGTACATCCAAACTTGTTCCTCCGATCAATCAGTTCCTGGGACAGTTTAAGTCATCATTTGTTATTTATTGCGGCGAAGGCGGTGCCAAGGTTGGTTTATCATGGATCAACACACCTGGTATCCTGATGATCATTGCAACGATTATCGGTACAGCTGTTCAGGGCGCAAGCATCAGCGACATGGGCGCAGAGCTTGGCAAGACTTTCAAGGGTTACTGGAAAGCAATGCTGACTGTTATCTTCATTATCTCCATTGCTAAGGTTATGGGTTATGCAGGTATGGTTATGGATCTGGCAAATGCCCTTTCATCATTATTGGGCAATGCTTATATCGCAATCGCTCCACTGATCGGTGGTATCGGATGCTTCGTTACAGGTTCCGCTACATCTGCCAGCGTTATGTTCGCAACATTACAGCAGTCTGTTGCACAGCAGTTAGGTATCAACGAAATCTGGTTAGTGGCTGCAAATGGCGCAGGTGCTACAGCCGGTAAGATGATTTCTCCACAGAGTATCGCTCTTGGTGTTGCAGCTATCAACCTTCCTGGTTCTGATGGTAAGATCATGAGCAAGACAATCGGATGGTGTGTATTATATCTGGTTATCCTTTGTGTATTCTGTTTCGTTGGCGCATAATAAGGGGTTATTACAAAGCGTCGATTGAAGTACATAAGGTATTAAAGTGAAATTCATAAGAGAAGGTATTTAAAAGTAATAAATCGGGCGGTCTGCATATGCGGGCCGCCTGTTTGGATTGTGCAGACAGCGTGCAAAGCCGCAAACATCGGTATATTTCGGCGGTGATTTTCAGGTTTATACGGTCTATTGCTTTGCAAAAGCGCAGGATTAGATTATAATAGAGACAGATGAATGTGACAGAGTAAGGAAAATGGAGGTATATGGCAATGACAAGTTTGGAGAATAATGGACAGGATATGGATTTGACAGAACTGGAAGTTATGGAACCGAAGATGATGATCCATGATGAACTGAAAGTGATCTATATTAATGAAGCACTTGAGGAAGCCTTGAATGATGAAAATTCGAATGAAAAGAAGAAATATGATGCCGAGAAAGCGGCACATCCGGATTATGTGACGAGACTTCGCAGACTGCCGGTAACCATTGAATTTATGAAGAAATATGCGGCATTGAAGAAAGACAGTTTCATGCAGGATCTCATTGAACGAAAAGAGCCTGCGCTGCGCGCAGAAGGCGAATTATATGAAGTGTCTTCGTTCTTCGCCTTCAAGAATATGTTCCTTGCAAGATATCCGGAATGCCGGAATATCTACAAGGTTGAGAAAAAGATTAAAGAATTTGAGGAGCGTCAGAGGAATAAAGAATAGATGCTTTGATCTTATCCGCTGACTCAGGATCCTGAATAATGCCGATTAATGTGGAGGCAAATTCGATGGCTGTACCCATGCCGCGGCTTGTAATGACATGACCGTCTTTGGCAACGGGATCAGTGGTGATATAGGCACCAAAGAGTTTCTTTTCGAAGCCAGGGTAGCATGTGGCAACACGTCCGTTTAAGATGCCGAGGCTGCCGAGAATGCTTGGCGCTGCACAGATAGCAGCGAGATAACGGCCCTGACGGCTGAACTGCATAAGGGCATCGCAAAGCGGTTCACATTTGCTGAGGTTTGTGGTACCCGGCATGCCGCCCGGCAAAATCAGCATTTCTACAGTATTAAAATCAAAATCAGCAAGCAGGCAGTCTGCCTGAACTTTGATATCGTGGGAGCCGGTAACGGTCAGAGAGTCTGAAATGGAGACTGTCTGAATCGGGATACCGGCTCTTCTAAACATGTCTACAACTGTCAAACCTTCGATTTCTTCGAAGCCATCTGCAAAGAAAATTGCTGTGTTCATAAAATTCTTCCTTTCTTGGTATAAGGTAAAATTGCATCAATCCACAGTCTTTGATGGATATGCAAAATAAATGATTCAACACAGGCCGCTCTCGCTGCCAGCCCGTGTAGCGGTACATATTTGAAGTATATCACAGTTTTGGTGGTTTGTGGGGATTTTGAGTGATTATCTCATGCAGAAAGGTTGGCTGGGTGGAATAATGCTTTACTGAAAGGGTGGAAAATGATATACTAGAGCGTATAAGTGGGATTCTGTCTTTTAGCGGAATTCTTCAGCACATAGTAACAGATGGGAGTGTTTTCCCACCTCTAAGCAAATTTCATAGTGTTTTTAAGAGGTTATCGTATGAATAAGAAGGTCAAACTTAAAGGACGGCTGAATATGTACATGCGCTGGCCGGTACTATTGAGTGCACTGCTGCTGGTGGCAACAGTGCTGATGTATCTGGTTGATTACCGTGCAGGTCTTCTGATGACTGCCTGTTTTGTTTTATATGTGGCAGCAGCCATCGTGATTTATTTTTATTTAAAGCCGTCTATTGTGGATGAGTTGGTGAATTTTGCCATCGAATTTGCACAGGTCCAGCATAATCTGATTCATGATCTTGAGATTCCTTATGCCATTTTGGATGAGACAGGGAAGCTTTTATGGGCGAACTCCTGTATGAAAGAGATAATGGGTGAATTTATTGATATGAAGAATATCAGTACATTGATTCCGGATATCAAGCAGGAGATGCTTCCGGATGATGAGGAAGAGAAGAAGTATGCCCATATTCGCTATAAAGAGCGCTACTACAAGGCTGAGATCATGAAGGTGTGCATTGATGACTTTGCGATGGAGAATAAGGTTGTAGAGATGCAGCCGGAGGCCTATCAGTTATTTGCATTTTATCTGTTCGATGAGACAGAGATACAGATGTCCAGGAAGGAGATCCAGAATCAGAAGCTCATCTGCGGTATTATATTGGTAGATAACTATGAAGAGGCATTGAACAGTACAGAGGAAGTCAGACGTTCCCTTCTGTCGGCACTGGTAGAGCGAAAGATCACCAAGTATATGCAGAACTATGATGCCATTGTGAATAAGATGGAGAAGGACAAGTATATGTTTGTCATCCGTCAGAAATATCTGCCAGTGCTTCAGAGTTCCAAGTTCGCATTGCTGGATGAAGTCAGAGAGATTAATATCGGCAATGAGATGAGTGTAACACTGTGTATTGGTCTGGGTGTTAATGCAGCCAGTTATGCGCAGGCGCTGGACTGGGCTCGTCATGCCATTGATCTGGCTCTTGGACGAGGCGGTGACCAGGCGGTTGTCAAGGAGAAAGACAAGATTTCTTATTATGGCGGCAAGACGAAGCAGGTGGAGAAGTCTACACGTGTCCGTGCGCGTGTCAAAGCACATGCGCTGCGTCAGGTAATTGAAGGCAAGGAACAGGTGGCTATTATGGGTCATAAGATCGGTGACCTGGATAGTTTTGGCGCAGCAATCGGTGTCTACAGAGCGGCCCGAAGCCTGAACAAGAAGGCATTTATCGTCATCAATGATATTACCACATCGGTACGTCCGGTGATCGATCATTTTATGGACAATCCGGAGTATGACAGTGATATGTTTGTTACATCGGAGACAGCAAGAGGCATTGTCAATATGAATACGGCCATGGTTGTTGTGGATGTGAACACCAGTGAGAGGACGGAAGGACCGGAACTTTTGAACCTGACGAAGACGATCGTTGTTATCGATCATCATCGTCAGAGCGGAAATTCCATCGAGAATCCGGTGCTTTCTTATATTGAGCCGTATGCATCATCAGCATGTGAGATGGTTGCCGAGATTTTGCAGTATATTACAGATTCGGTGAAGCTGCGTCCGGAAGAGGCAGATGCTATGTATGCCGGATTAATGATCGATACGAACAATTTTATCAGTAAAACAGGTGTCAGAACCTTTGAAGCGGCTGCTTTTCTCAAGAAGAGCGGCGCAGATATTACCCGTGTCCGTCTGAAACTCAGAGATGATATGCAGACCTACAAGGCACGGGCGGAAGCTGTGAAGAATGCATCTGTAGAGGGTGCGTATGCTTATGCCGAATGCCCGTCTGAGGGGCTGGAGAGTCCGACAGTTGTTGGGGCACAGGTAGCCAATGAGCTGTTGAATATTACCGGTGTGGAGGCTTCCTTTGTCTTTACGGTGGTGAAGGGTGTGATTTATGTCAGTGCCAGATCCTATGACAGCATGAATGTACAGTTGGTTATGGAGCGTCTTGGGGGCGGCGGTCACAGTACGATGGCCGGAACACAGCTGAAGGATATGACGGTGGAAGAAGCGGAGGCTAAAGTGAAATCCGTCATCAAATCGATGAAAATGGAAGGAGAAATCTAAAATGAAAGTTATTTTAATTGAGGATGTTAAAACTCTTGGCAAAAAGGGAGATACAGTCAATGTCAACGATGGTTATGCGCGCAATTTTATTTTGCCGAAGAAGCTTGGTATTGAAGCAACAGCAAAGAATATCAATGATCTGAAGCTTCAGAAAGCCAATGAAGAAAAGGTGGCAAAAGAGATTCTTGAAGCAGCTAAAGCTTTTGCAGAGGATATCAAGGAGAAATCCGTTACAGTAACGATCAAGACAGGCGAAGGCGGTAAGACATTCGGTTCTGTTTCTTCGAAGGAAATCGCAGCAGCTTACAAGAGCCAGCTGAATATTGAAATTGACAAGAAAAAACTGCAGCTGGCTGAACCTGTTCGTTCACTGGGTGTGTACAAAGTCCCTTACAAAGTCCATCCGAAGGTAACAGCAGAGCTTACAGTAAAAGTAACCGAAGCATAAGAGGCACAGAACATGGATGAGGCGATTATAAAGAAGATTATGCCCCATAGCATCGATTCGGAGAAAGCGGTTATCGGTTCCATGATCATGGATGCGGATGCGATTGTTGCGGCATCTGAGATGCTTACAGGAGATGATTTTTATCAGCGGCAATTCGGCATCCTTTTTGAGACCATGGTAGAACTTTACAATGAAGGAAAGCCTGTAGATGTTCTGACGCTTCAGGAACGCCTGAAGATGAAAGACGTCCCTGAGGAATTTGCCAGTATTGAATATATCAGTGAGCTGGTTGATAGTGTACCGATATCGACGAACATCAGGCAGTACGCGCAGACAGTGGCTGATGATGCGATGCTGCGCAGACTGATCCGTGTTAATGAAGAGATTGCCAATGCCTGCTATCAGCACAAGGAGTCTGTTGAAGAGATCATGAATACGACGGAGAAACGTATTTTTGATGTGATCCAGAAGAAGAGTACAGATGAATATGTGCCGATTCAGGACGTTGTTTTGTCGGTAATAGATAAGATAGAGGCGGCGGCCCGCCATAAAGGAACTGTAACAGGGCTGGCAACAGGTTTTTATGATCTGGATTACAAGACATCAGGCCTTCAGCCCTCAGATCTGATTCTTATTGCTGCCAGACCATCTATGGGAAAGACGGCCTTTGTTCTGAATCTGGCCCAGTATATGTGTGTGCGCAATCATGTGCCGACAGCAATTTTCAGCTTGGAAATGTCGAAGGATCAGCTGGTCAATCGTATTCTCTCCATGGAATCCAAAGTGGATTCCCAGTCCATGCGAACGGGGACACTTCAGCCGGCTGATTGGGAGAAGTTAATAGAAAGTGCAGGTGTGATCAGTACAGCGCCGCTGATTATTGATGATACACCGGGTATATCGATCACAGAGCTGCGTTCGAAGTGCCGTAAGTATAAGCTTGAGAATGATCTGGGCCTGGTCATTATTGACTACCTGCAGCTGATGACCGGCGGCAGCAAGAAACAGGAGTCCAGGCAGCAGGAGATTTCAGAGATTTCCCGTTCTCTGAAAGCGCTGGCCCGTGAGATCAATGCACCGGTGATTGCCCTTTCGCAGCTCAGCCGTGCATGTGAGACGAGACCGGATCATCGCCCGATGTTGTCGGATCTTCGTGAGTCTGGTGCCATCGAGCAGGATGCGGACGTGGTTATGTTTCTTTATCGTGATGATTATTACAACAAAGACACGGATAAGAAGAATATTTCGGAAGTTATTATTGCCAAACAGCGTAATGGCCCGATCGGTACAGTAGAGCTTGTATGGCTGCCGAATTATACAAAGTTTGCCAATAAAGAGAAATAGCGAAACTTGAAATTATCGCAAATCACAACCGGATGCGACAGCGAGAGACCTTTTATTTATTCAGCGGAATAGATAAAGGGTCTTTTTTGTTGGAAGCAAACGAAGGATTGGCAGGGGAAAAATTTGCTTAATACAGGAACTTTGTTATAATGGAATCAACAGGCAAGCCAACTGCGATTTCTACACCAGATAAGAAGACAAGATGAGAGGAAATTGATGGAGGTAGCCAATGGCAGAAACGAGATATATTATATCGGATGCGGCCAGAATGATCAATGTTGAGCCCCATGTCCTGAGATACTGGGAGGAAGAACTGGCCATTGAGATTCCGAGAAATGAACTTGGACACAGATATTACACAGAGAAGGAAATACATCTTTTTGAAAACATCCGCGATTTGAAGGAGAAAGGCTTTCAGCTGAAGGCTATTCGTCTGATCATTACAACCTTGAATGAAGATGCGCCGTTTGGAAAGAAGGAGAATGCTGAGGACAATATGACAGAAGATGAGCTTGCGGCAGTTTCACCGGCGGCTTCGCGGGAACAGGATGATAGAGAGCATCATAAGCCTGAGAATCAGATTTCAGACAATGAGACAACCGGCGGAAATGAGGAACAGGAGATAAAGGAAAAAGAGGACAAGCCGGTGCCTGTAGAGGCGAAGCCGTATAAGGTTCTGTCGGCAGAGGATAAAATGAAGCATTTTAAGACCATTATGGACGGAATTGTAACGGAAGCTTTGCAGAGAAACAATGTACAGCTTGAAAATACAATGATTTCCCAGGTGACGGATGTGGTTATACAGGAGCTTGGAAAGGTTGAGGAAAGACAGGAAGGACAGTCGGAACGCTATTATAAACTGCTGGATGAGGCGATTCGCGGCAAACAGAGAGCAGGCCGGGAAGTGGCAGCTGCAAAGGTGCCGTCCTATGGTGTGCCAAAACGACGGAAACGGTTATTCAAAAGAAAATTCAGATATTAAAAAAGGTCCGGACATACATAGAGCTGCAGCGTTGCTGGTTGAATAGCCACTGCAGCTCTATGTATACCTGGAACCTAATAAAGATGTGCAGGATTAGTTGTTTGCTGCAAGAAATTCGTTGATCTTGTCAACTAATTCCTGAGGATTAATGCCATGAACAAATGCTGCTTCTTCAATTGTCTCACCCTGAGAAGAAGGACAGCCAAGGCAGTGCATGCCAATACCTAAAAGAATAGGTGCTACATTGGCATCAATGCGGAGAAGATCTCCGATTAAAGTATCTTTTGTAACTACAGCTGCTGCCATAATATCACTCCTTTCGTATTGTGCGAAAAACGCATCTTCTCACATTATAATATACTTTAAATTATTTTGCAACAAGACATCATTTGAAAAATTTTGAGGCTATTGGTAAATGTGAAAATTTTCTCATTTACCAATGAATTTTCTTGATTTATACAAGTTTATACTTGTATTCAATGCCAATTTGTTATAGAATAGAGTCGTACGAAAATTAATATTTATCATTATTAGGAGGTATACGATTATGGCATACGTAATTTCTGATGCTTGTGTTTCTTGTGGTACATGTGCAGGTGAATGTCCTGTTGGCGCTATCAGCGAAGGTGATGGCAAATACGTTATCGATGCTAATGCATGCTTAGATTGCGGTTCTTGTGCAGGCGCTTGCCCTACAGAAGCTATTTCTCAGGAATAATCCTGTTGGCCGGTATATCCGGTTTATTATGAAACATGAAGAAAAGGTTACTATAGCAATATAGTAACCTTTTTTGTTAGGTTTATACATATGAAATTCAGAATCTGATCTAAGCATACACTTCTTATAAGCTTCGAAGAATCTGCAGTGCGTTTTCACGAATGATTGTCTCATAATGTTCATCAAAATAATATAAGGTATTGGCACTGGCCTTCTGTATGGAACCGAATTCTGAAGCCAGGCGGCAGATGCTGCCGAAAACAGTGCGTGATACGCCTTCGCTGGAGAGTACAAGATAATAATGACCGTTGTTCGGATTCTTGTACAGGGTATTGCCGCATTTGAAATCTGCCGGAAGCTGTTCACTTAGGCAGGACACTTCATTCAATGTCCTGAATTCGTAAATCCGCAAAATGGTCTTCTGGGGCTCTTCATCCTCAGAGGAAACATCGTCGCTGGTTGTCTCTGTATCGGATGGGAGATCGGCGGTTCCGGAAATACTGTGTAATTCAGCGGTCTTGGATAGAATATCGCTGCCCAGACGCTTGAAGATGTCAAGAATATCGTCTGCGCTGCTGTAGATCTCATCATCGGTGTCTGACAGATCTTCCGTATCCTCGGGAGAAGGTGTGAACTTGGAAAAACGTGTATCCAGCTCCTCCGGATCCTCCACCTTGGTGACAATCAACATAATACATTCATTGGAAACAGGAACAGCTTCTATGATCAAAGGAATATTATCTGCTTCAAAACCGAGTTCATCAGATGCCTGAACCATCATCTCGCGAAAAAGAGCCTTAGCCTTCTCTGTGCCGTAGGCCAGCTCACTTATCTTCAATTCACGTTCTGCCAGATCACTGCGGGTCAGTGTGCAGCGAATCTGATTCTCACTGATGCGTTCTAACTTCATGTTCTCACTCCTTTCCATGCAAAAACAGGACAAATCACTTCCTTTTCTGCAAGTATCTTCATTATAGCGATTATTTAATAGGCTGTAAAGGGGAAAACGCATGGGATTTTGGTTGCAGAGCGGATGGGTGTCGAGGCATTATGTCAGGTGTCGAAGATCAATGGAAGCTGTCATTTGAAGATGGTTGATGCAGGGGTGAGCGGCTGTTATCATTATTATATGTCTGATGAACAGTATCATTACATGGGAATATGCGGGTGCAGAATATAACATATCACAGGCAGCACAGCATAAAAATGGAGAACAGAGGACGTTTTTACGGATTTCAGCCATGAAAAGTGGAGGAAGAAGAGAAAATGAGCCCATTTTTTCAGAAAAAATGGAAGAAAATACCGGTTTTAGTGTTTTTTACAGGCAGAAATGTTGATGGATTGACGGCTATGTAGTATAATCATAAGATAAGTATATGAATAGGAGACTGTTTATATGGAAGTAATAACGGATGAGATCGCAGAGCGTGGGCTCCGACGGAAGGCGTTAGCACTCTGGATACTGTCAGGTGCGCTGGTTGCAGTGACCATCGGCAGTATATTGTTCTACAGGAATCCGTGGCTTGTACATCGTATGGACGCTTCCCAGGCGACGACAGAAGTACTAGGACAGATTGCCGACAGCAGATCCCCTTATATCAAGATTGAAGGGATGGAACTGACGTTTACCGGCTACTATAAAGTCAATGGAAGTGGAACAGTATGTTCATACTGCTATATGGGTTCAGTGGGTGATTATTATATATTGACAGATATACCGGCCAGAGATAAAGGGGCTTTGGTTGAGGACAGTTCACTGGACGCGAATACGCTGAGCGATTATACATTAACAGGACAGGTTGTCAGGAAGAACGAGATTACAGAACAGCTGGCCGAGGCCGAGAACATGACACTTGAAGATTACAGGAACTATTACCATATGGCTGATGTGGAGATCCATGATTATGATGGTGATCAGGAACGTATTCGTATCTATCAGCTGATGCTGCTTGTATTGGCAGTTGGGGCTGTTGCAGCAGGTGCGATTCTCTGGTCTGAATCCAGACTGGGAACGCAGATCGTGTCAGAAAATTTGTGATGGCGGTCAGTAGGCAAAGGAGGAACCAATGAAGAGAGTATTGCCGATTATAATCGTTATTTTGCTGATTATAGGCGTAGGAGGCGGAGTAGTCTGGAGTATTCTGGCAGGCCGGTATAAGCCGACAGAAGAGGTGATAGATTATGCTGCGGAGATGGGATTATCTGAGAATGAATATGCCATCACGTTGAATCAGGAAGTATTGAAGGAAGACAGGGCTGTTGCCATTGACGGCAGAGTTTATCTGAGTATGGCTCTGGTCACAGAAACCATCAACAGTCGTTTTTATTGGGATGACAATGAGAAGCTGCTGTTGTTTACAACACCGACAGAAGTGATGATGATAACCCCGGATCAGCAGGAATATACTGTGAAGACATGGAATGGCAGCAGTGATGCGGATGAGGGTTACATGATCGTGCGTACTTACAATGACAGCTACTATGTGGCTGCAGATTATGTGAAGGCACATACGCAGATGGATTATGCCGAGTATACTGAGCCGAACCGTGTTGTGATGGCTACAAAGTGGGCAGAACAACAGATTGTAACATTGAAGAAGGATACAGCAGTTCGCTATAAGGGCGGTGTCAAGAGTGAAGTACTCAGACAGGCAACCAAGGGAGAGAAGATGGTGCTTCTTGAAGCCTATGATGATTGGAGCAATGTAGCTACAGAGGATGGTTATGTCGGTTGGGTATCCAATAAGACACTGTATGACGCAGAGACTGAGACGCCCGAGGCGCCGGCATTTGATGAACCGGAGTATACCAGCATCCACAAGGATTATAAGATCAATATGGGCTGGCATCAGGTGATGAGTGCAGCCGCCAACAGCAATTTATCAAGTGTTCTGACTTCTGCGCCGGGGATTAATACGCTGGCACCAACCTGGTTTTCATTTTCTGATACAAATGGCGGTGTGACATCCATTGCCACACAGGATTATGTGGATACATGCCATGCGAACAATATTGAAGTATGGGCATTGTTTTCCAATGAATTTCCGGGTGCTGACGGAACGATCTACTTCGATTCATCTAAGACAGATGAGGTTTTGGGATACACATCTAAGAGGGAACAGGTTATCCGCAATGTCATTGGTTATGTGAATCAGTATGGTATTGATGGTATCAATATTGATTTTGAGCTGATTTCACAGGAAGGTGCAGATGACTATATTGAGTTTATCAGAGAATTGTCGATTGCCTGCCGTGCCAACAACATTATTTTGTCCATTGACAATTACGTACCTGAGTATACCTATTATTATAATCGCAAGGAGCAGGGAATTGTTGCAGACTATGTTGTTATTATGGGATATGATGAGACGCTGCCAAGTTCTGAAACACCGGGGCCTGTCGCATCACTGAATTTTGTCCGAAAAGGGATTACAGATACATTGAATGTCGTGGATAAGTCCAAGGTCATCAATGGTATCCCGTTCTATTCCAGAGTGTGGTGTACAACCCCGGACGGCACAGTCAGTGCCTTTGCCTGTGGTATGTCAGAAGCGCTGAGCTATCTGACGGATCATGGTGTGACGCCACAGTTCCTTGAAGATATCGGTTTGAATTATGGCAGTTATACTTCGGATAAGGATGGCAACTTCTATGAGATCTGGTTGCAGGATGCAACGGCCGTTGAAGAAGAGATGAAACTCATCAGAGAGTTTGACCTTGCAGGGGTTGCTGAGTGGAAGATTGGTTTTGAGAGCGGAACGGATATTTGGAATACGATCAGTTCTTATCTTCAGTAGACGGTTTTGAAACATTTCCGGGAGTACATGAAGCTGTATTAGACAAAGGATAAAACAAATCCTGTTTGCATATATTGTCTTGAAAGGGATGATAGATGCGGGCAGGATTTTTTTGTGTGGAAAAAAGGAATTAGCGGACTTCTGTGGGGACTTGCGATTGTGATGGTTTACAGTGTACTATTTGGACGGACAATATCCGGCTATGAAACGGGGGTGAATAAAACTGTGTCCGTTATGGCCGGAGAAGAAGCGCATTTTATTGTTATTGACAGTGGACACGGGTTTTTCGATGCGGGTAAAATCGGTGTCAGCGGTGCATTGGAAAAGGATATTAATCTGGCCATCGCGTTGAAACTGAAAGCGGATCTTGAGTCGCAGGGATTTCATGTGCGTATGACGAGGGAGAATGACGTACAGCTCTATGATGGCATGCGGCCGTCAGATAAAAAGGAGGATATGCAGAAAAGAGTATCCCTTATGACGGATGAAAACTGTATACTGGCTGTCAGCATCCATCAGAACAGCTTTACAGAAGAAAAATACAGGGGTGCCCAGGTCTTTTATTATGGACCGTCAGAACGCAGCAGAGGGCTTGCAGCGTCTATCCAGCAGGCATTGATAGAATTCCAGGATCCGGATAATACAAGACAGGAGAAAGCCAATGAGGATTATTATTTGCTGAGAAAGGAAACTGTACCAACGGTTATCTGTGAATGTGGTTTTATGAGTAATGCAGCTGAAGAGGCGCTTTTGAAGTCGGAGATGTATCAGGAGAAAACAGCCTGGGCGATTTCAGTGGGAATTGTGCGTTACCTGAACGGAAGCACAGAAAAAGGTGATATTGAGCATGACAGGTAAAAAAGCAAAAAAAATTGGCAGCCTTTCGGCTGCCTGTAAGGGGAAGGTATATATTTAAAAAAGGGATTAAGAAATTGTCTTTTGCTATGTTTGTATCTTATCATAGGTGATGTCTATAAGTGTTACCAAAGATTAAAAAATTATTCATTTAATTTTGCACAAAATGACGATGCGTTTCTTGTGCAATGTCACGATTGACATATGGTGATACATATTTTGGGCGTTGATTGGACAAAATGCTGATAAAAATATAATAGAAAGCAGAAAGGTGATAAGATGATGAAAAATGTAAGACGAATTGCAAAATGGCTGATGGCATGTATGATAACAGTTTTTCTTGCAGGTGTTGTTTCTGCAGCAGAAACAACGGAAAAAGGAGAGATTTCCTCCTTTAATAACTATGGTGAGAATGGTGTTTATGAAGCGATAGGAGAATATGAAGTGGCTTACGGCTCTGTTGTTGCGGATGTGACACGCAAATTGCCGTCAACGCTGACGGCTAAATTGACAACAGGCGAGGAAGTGGAAGTGCCGGTGACGTGGGTGTGCGTCAGTGACAATCTGGGTGGCAATACTTATGTACCAAAACATTCAGATGTATCTGCAGTCTATACTTTTGAGGCCCAGCTGGGTGATGGGTATAAGATAGCAGGAAATCTTCCGGAAGATTATGTGATGCCTTTTGTCACTGTCAGTTATACACAGGATGCGCAGGAACTGAACAGTCAGGCGCCGGAGATGGATACTGAAATAAATGCGGCTGTGGATACTGCTTCCGGAATGTCTGTATGGTCATGGATCATATGGATTATTGTGATTGTGATCATTGTAGTTGTTTTATGGTGGTTATTTGCAGGAAGCAAGAATAATAAAGAAAAATAACATGCAGTCATAAAAATGAAAACAGGATGCAGATGAGAAGTTTAATGCACGTTGCTTCCATTTGAATCCTGTTTTTAGATTTTACAGTAACTGTTCAGAGCTATTATCTATATGAGCAGCGTATTAAAGCCTATGTTGACATAAGAACCTGCGGCCGCCTTTAGCTCTCCCATGGGCGGATGCGGTATGTGACGCCGAGACTGTCACAGATGGCTTTACACTGGGCTTCTTCTTCTTTGGTCAGTGTTGTATCGACAGTGGTCATCACAACATTCGGTACATAGTGTGTACATTCCCTGGCGAAGTCGAGCATCGCCTGGAAAGACTGATCACCGAAACGGCTACGGACCAGTTCGTGGTAACGGTCGGCATTCGGTGTGTTCAGACTGATGGAAATGGTGTCAATCAGTCCTTTGAAATCCGGTGCAATGTCGCGGCCATTGACAAGATTGCCGAGACCGTTGGTATTGATACGGATCGGCTTGTGGTAAGTTTCTTTAAAATAGCGGGCAACTTTCAGAAGCACATCGATACGTTCTGTCGGTTCGCCAAAACCGCAGAAGACGAGTTCATCAAAAGAAGCCACGTCAAAGTTGGCGAAATCGGCGATAATTTCATCATATTCCGGTTCACGGGTAAGCCACAGGGAATCGGATTCTCCCACATGATCCATTGTCTGTCTCAGACAGAAAGTACAGGAACATGGACATTTATTCGTAAGATTGACATAAAGATTGTTGTGTACTTTATAAAGAATAGTCATATTTAATACTCCTTTGCAATTTTCTGATTCAAATTGTCAGTTAGTTATATTTCAATGTATGCAGTACTTCTTCAAAACATACACCATCTGTCAGTGGAATGTCAAGTTCAATGGAGCGCTGGATACACTTTTTGATGAAGTTGGATGCCTTTTTAACCGAGTGGTCGAAAGGAACGCTATTAACGGCATCGGCAGCAATGATCGCTGTAAAGATGTCGCCGGTACCTGAGCGGGATGTACCAATCCTGTGGGTTCTGAGTACTCTGGATGGCTTGCCGGCTTCGTAGCAGAAATTGGCCACGTACTGGCCCTGCGTGATGCCGGTGATAACAATCTTGGATGGGCCGTTTTCGGAGAGTCTGGCAGCCATGGCTTCGATCTCGGAAAGGTGCCACTTCTTATCTTCATAAGGGGTATCTGTCAGGATGCAGGCCTCGGTCATATTTGGGGTCAGGATATCGGCATAACAGACAAGATCCTTCATATGATCGCACATTTCCTTTGTGTAGGTCGGATATGGTTTGCCGTAGTCGCCCATAACCGGATCGATGATGACCAGATTGTCCGGCCGCTTAAAATCACGGATAAAGTCGGATACGATGGCAATCTGTCTGGCAGATCCGAGGAAACCGGTGCAGATACCGGAGAATTCAAGGCCAAGCTTCTTCCATTCGTTGATGCTGGGCTGCATATGATCAGTGTAATCCTGGTAGTAAAAGCTTTCAAAACCGGTGTGATTTGAAAAAATAGCTGTCGGAAGGGCACAGCACTGAACACGAAGCATGGAAATGACAGGAAGCGCCACTGCGATCGAGCAGCGGCCGAATCCTGTCATGTCATTGATTAATGCAATTTTCTTTTGGTGATTATGATAATCTGACATATTCAGTTCCTTTCTTGAAACAAATACATGCGACTAACGCTGAGTGAGTCGCTGAATATACTTTGGCAGATGTGCAGCCTGCAGAGCGGAACCGATGACATAGAAGAGAACGATGCCGACAATGCCTTCCATAACAAGGCCCGGAATCTGAGTTGCACCGGTATAGATGCTGCCGTAAAGAATGGAGCCGCCGATGAAATAGCCGACAACCATGATAATGATACCGACAATGCTGGCAGCGGCTGTACGAATCTTGAACATGTTGACAGTGAGGCCTGTGCGGTTGGCAATATAACCGATGACAAAGCCCATGATGCCTTTGATGATCAGTGTTGGGATGATCCACTGTGCGTAACCGGTCAGTAAGTCAGACAATGCGGAACCGATACCGCCGGCAAGAAGACCTGTTACAGGGCCAAAAAAGACACCGGAGATCAGAATAAAACAATTGCCGAGATGGGCATATCCCAGTGGAATAGGGAACTGTAAAAACATTGTAGAAAGACACACGAGCGCAATGGCAAGTGCATTGATGCTGATTGTTCTGGAATTTAACTTATTCATAAGTAAAACCTCTTTTCTGTATTAACATTACTTGATATCATACTGTGAATGTGACATTTTTGAAATGGCCAGTTTCATATTATTTCATATGGTCAGTTGATGGCAAAGCAAGATCGGGAGGCAGAGTGGCCAGAAAAGGATATATATGGTATACTGGATAAAACAATAGCAGTACGCGCGGTCGGCGCGTCAGGCACATAGGAGACAGGGGTGACATTTTGAATTTTATACATACAGCAGACATTCACTTAGGTGCAGCACCGGACAGTACAATGACCTGGGCGACTGACAGAGGAACAGAGATATGGGATTCTTTTTACAAACTGCTTGATGAAACAGAGAGATCCGGTGCCGATCTTTTATTGATCGCAGGGGACCTTTTTCACAGGCAGCCGTTGAAGCGTGAGCTGAAGGAGCTGAATTATCGATTTTCGCAGCTGACGCATGCCAAGGTTGTTATTGTGGCGGGCAATCATGATTATATCGGCAATCAGTCATTTTATAAGGATTTTGAATGGGCAGATAATGTTGTATTTTTCAGGAAGAATCACATATCTTATGTTTATATTCAGTCACTGAATCTGATTGTATATGGAATGAGTTATGACAGACAGGAGATCACGGAGGCTATGTATGACAGCCTCAAACCGATGCGAAGATTTCGTGACGGCAGGCCGCTGCCTGATGGATGCAGGCATATTTTGCTGGCTCATGGCGGGGACAGCAGTCACATTCCGATCAATCAGGAGAAGCTGCGCCAGGCGGGATTTGACTATATTGCGTTGGGACATATTCACAAACCGTGGATTGATGATCGGAGTCCGATGGCTTATGCCGGTGCACTGGAACCGATCGACCGCAATGATGAAGGACCTCATGGGTATATTCGCGGTGTTCTCAATGAAAGTGAGACAAAGATCGATTTTGTTCCTTTTGCGTCCAGGTCTTATATCACATTAAATGTACCTGTCGCACCGGAGATGACCATGCGTCAGCTGGCTGAGCAGGTGAAAGCGCTGATGGGGCAGAACGGAAGACAAAACATGTTTCAGATAGCAATAAGTGGTTTCAGAGATGTGGATTTTGAGCTGGATGAGCGGATGCTGATGCGCCTGGGAAGGGTGCTGGCAGTTCATGATCACTCTGTTCCGGATTATGATTTTCAGCGGATTTATGATGAGAATAAGGATAATATCATCGGCATGTATATCCGGCACATTTCGGAAATGGAGATCAGTGACGATTTGAAGGCGAAGGCGCTGTGTTATGGTATGAAAGCGTTTTATCAGACGAAGTAGGAGGCAGGGCATTGATTATAAAACAATTGAATCTGGACCATTTTGGCAAATTTCACGGCAGGGAAATTGATCTGAATCCCGGAGTGAATATTATTTATGGGGCCAATGAATCGGGAAAGTCTACAGTGCATGCGTTTATTCAGAGTATGCTGTTTGGTGCGGAACGCCTTCGTGGGCGCGGTGCCGGACGGGATGCATATTCCAAATATCAGCCGTGGGAAGGCGGAGCAAGCTATGAAGGACGGATGCGCCTGAGTTATCAGGATAAAAATTGGCGGATTGTCAGGAATTTCTATAAAGATGACAGTCATTTTGAGGTGGTTGATGAGACGAGCGGGCGGCAGGAAGCATGCGCATCAGATGATATTTCATCACTGATACCGGGAATGCAGCTTTCTAATTATCGGAATTCAATCAGTACCGGCCAGCTGTCGGTTCAGCCGGATGGGCAGTTTACGACCAATATGCAGTCTTATATGGCGAATATGGCTATGGGAGCTACGGACAGTGTGGATGTGGGACGGGCTCTGGCTTATCTGAAGGATGAACGCAAAAAGGCAGCCGGAAGATTTTCTCAGGAGACTTATCACCAATACCGTGACAAAGCAGAAATGCTTCGAAATGAATTGAAAGCCAGAGAAGGCATTGCAGAGCGGCAGAAAGCTCTTGAACAGAATCGTGAAAGCATTTTAAAGCAGATACAGCAACTGGAAAATGATGCAGATGGCGCTATGAAAGCAGATCGGCAGGAACGAATGAAAGCGATACAGCTGATCCAGGAGAATAATGATGTGGCGGCCATGTACAAAGCCAAAAAAGCAGAACTCAGAGAATTTGAGGGACAGACAGGCGGGCAGAAGTATCAGCAGCAGATGAGTGGTGTCGTGGAAGAATACGAGGCTCGACAGGAGAAGCTGGAGGATTATCAGTCGAGATACAGTGAACTGGAGGAACAGAATGAAGGAAACAGCATTCGCAATCTGGCATTGATATTCCCTGTGGCTGCACTTGCTGTGATCGTCTGGATTGCCGGCGGTCTTGTGGGACTGAAAGGCATTACACATATTCTTGCCGCTGTTTTGCTGACAGCTCTGGCGGTAGGACTGGCAGTATTTCTGATTCGGTCATCCAGCGGCAGAAAAGGCAGAATGAAGCAGCTGAAAGCCGATATGGATCGTCTGGAGAATGAGCAGCAGGCAATTTTGGATAAATATCAGATTGAGGATATCCATGAACTCATGGAAAAGAGCCAGAATCAGAGAAGCCGTCAGGATGTGATACTCAGACTTCGGAGAGAACTTGAGCAGCTGCGTAAACGGTATGATGAGCTGCAGAAACCTCTGGCACCGTATCTTGAGAAATATGGGGATAGTGTAACTTTGGAATCGGCTGCGGGACAGGAGCAGAAACAGAAGCTTCAAAAGCTTCGGGGTCAGGCGTCGGAGCTGTTGAGACAATCGGAACAGCTGAACTGGCAGCTGGAGCAGCTGAATATGAAACAGTCTGAGCTGAGTGAGCTGGAAGAACAGCTGAAGGTGCTTGATGCAGACCGGAAGATGAGTGAGGAAGATATGCAGGCCATTGACATCAGCATGAATGCGATTACGGAAATGACGGCCAGAATCCATGGATCTTTTGGTCTTCAGCTGGCAGATTATATTTCACAGCTTTTTTCTTATATTTCAAACGGCGCACATAAGAAACTGAACATTGATGAGAAGTTTCAGGTGACGGTGGATGATGACAGAAAACTGCTGCAGCCGCAGCAACTCTCTGCGGGAACGGCGGATCAGATTTATTTTTCTGTGAGAATGGCTGTCAGTCAGATGCTGTATGATGAACCGATGCCGCTGATATTGGATGACAGCTTCGTTTTGTATGATGATGAACGTCTGAAAAATACACTCAGATGGCTGACAGAACAGAAGGCTTTCAGCCAGATCCTGATATTTACATGCCATCACAGAGAGGCTGAGATGTTGGAGAGTTTAAATTGCGATTATCATTATGTTGAATTGTAAAGGGGGCATATCAAATTCACCGCTCTCTTTGCTGTTATCATTATGAGTTTTGCAGTATAAACGATAGTCGCAATTTAAATGTTGTGAGACAGATAAGACAAAAGAAAAACGGATTCCGGTATGCTTCAAATGATAGATTTGGAGATAACGGAATCCGTTTTGTTATATCATTGCCTGTGGTGTACAGGTTTTATTTGTGGTATTTGCGGTAGTAAGCAAGTGAGTTCTGGATTTTCGCATTAGGATCGAGCAGTTCGCTGATGGAATGATCATAGTTCAGTTTGTCGATCATGAGTGCGATGTACTTGCTCAGGTCTACATTGATGTAGTATGGACGGGATAATAAATCAGGTGTCTGATAAATAACGTTGGTTGTCAGAACCTTGGAGATAAGACCCTGTTCATAATATTCATCGAACTGTTTCAGACCGTTTGTGAAAAGACCGAATGTTGCTGCAACAAAAACACGCTTTGCCTTACGTTTCTTCAGTTCTTTGGCAACATCCAGCATGCTTTCGCCAGAGGAGATCATATCATCAACGATGAAGACATCCTTGCCTTCGACGGATGAACCGAGGAATTCATGAGCAACGATCGGGTTGCGGCCATTAACAACTCTGGAGTAGTCTCTTCTCTTATAGAACATACCCATATCGAGACCGAGAACGTTGGAATAGTAAACGGCACGGCCCATAGCGCCTTCATCCGGGCTGATGATCATCATATGGTCGCTGTCTACCTGAAGGTCAGGGACGTTGTTGAATAAGCTTTTGATAAACTGATAGGTTGGCTGAATGCTGTCAAAACCACTGTTAGGAATAGCATTCTGAACACGTGGATCATGAGCATCAAAAGTAATAATATTTTCAACACCGAGAGCATGAAGTTCCTGCAGTGCAACGGCACAATCCAGTGATTCACGGGATGTACGCTTGTGCTGACGGCTCTCATAAAGGAATGGCATAATAACATTGATACGACGGGCCTTACCTGCTGCTGCTGTGATAATACGTTTTAAATCGGAATAATGATCATCCGGTGACATCTTGTTCATGTGACCGCAGAGAGAATATTCAATTGAATAATTGGTGACATCAACAAGCAGATATAAATCTTTGCCTCGGATAGAATCAAGGATTGTGCCTTTTGCTTCGCCGGAACCGAAACGGGAGCACTTGGTATTCACAATATAGGAATCCTTAATCTTATCATCCTGATGAAGAACACTTTCACGTTCTTTTCTCCAGTCAACGATATATTCATTGACCATATTGCCAAGTTCACTGCAGCTCTGAAGCGGAATAATACCTAAATCGCCTACTGGAATTGAGTTTCTAAACTCTTCAATGTTCTGAGCCATAATATACCTCCATCATATGTTAACTAAATCAAACAAATGACGACATTGTCGTCCACTTTATTTATAACGTATCCGACATAGGATGTCAAGGTGTCTTACTCGGAAATTGCCTTTTTAATGCGGATATCGTCGCCGAGGATCAGCATGATCTCATAATTGCTGACTAATCTGGAAAATATTCGTTCACTGTATTCGTTCTGCAGTTCATCCAGGGACAGATTCGTTGAAATAATGGTGGATTTTCTTGCCAGCAGCCGTTCGTTGATGCAAAGAAAAAGCTGTGAAGTAATGAAAGCATTATTCAGTTCTGTACCAAGATCATCAATGATGAGAAGATCGCAGTCGAGAATATAATGAAACATATTCTCATCAGTGTCATCCATATCATCATTCCCAAATGTGTTGTTCTGAAGAATGTCCACAAGATGAAAAGCGGTCAGATAAATCACGGTATGAGAGGCATCCAGCAATTCTCTGGCAATGCAATTTGTCAGAAAAGTCTTGCCCACGCCGGTGTCACCGTAAAAGAGAAGATTCCGGGACTGCTCATCGAAATGATCAATGAAATCGTGACAGGTACTGAGAACGGCCTGGATATTCTCTCGGGGACTGACGCCGAGGCTGCGGTTCTTCGTATCGGAATAATACCGGATGTCAAAAGTATCGAAATTCTCGCGTTTCAGCACATCATGGATGTTGGACTGGCGATAGAGAAGATCGACCATGGCCTGCTTAAAACAGTGACATTTCTTGTCACCGATAAAACCGGTATCATGACAATCCGGGCATGAATAGGTCAGCTCCAGATAATCAGCAGGATACCCGGCCTGTGTCAGCAGAAGCGTTTTCTGCTCCTGAAGTTCCTGCAGATGCTGCTGCATATCCTGCAGAACATCCTTCCGGCCCAGGGCAGCAGCCCGGGCTCTGTCTGCACAGAAAGAGGCGGTTTCTTCTTCCAGCTGCCGGTAGGCAGGCAGACGATCGCAGATCTCCTGATAACGCTGGCTTTGAAGGTGTCGGTGCTGCAGCTGGCGGAGATCATATTGGCGCATAATTGCCTGATATTGAGAATTCTTCAAGTTCATAATGACGTCTCCTTTTCAGTCGAACTACTTGTTGGTGGAACCATTCTGAATCTTCGCGGCCAGTTTCTTCTCAAGAGCAGCGTAGTCATAACTGCGCTGATTGAAATTGTGAAACTTATTGGAAGACGGTCTTGCCTGTTTGACGGCCGGGCGCTTAGCCGGTGCAGCTGCCTTCTCGGCACTTCGAGCCTTGTCAGCGGCGAGTACCTCTGTCATAGTATAGGCACCGAGAGACTTCCAGTTGCTCAGAATCTTGTCTGTATATTCAAAACTCGGCGTATGGACAGCCATCATGGTGCGTCGGCAGGCTTCAAGGATGAGCTCGAGGCTGAAACCGTAGGTGCGGGTCCACTTGTTGATAAATTCTGCTTCTCCGGCAGCTGGCATACGTCCGCCGAGACCAAAGGCTTTCAGTACAGCGAAGCAGGCTTTCTGATGAGTTTCGCTCTGGGTGCGGGCTTCATCGGCAGTGGTGATATGGAGATCAGCCCAGGATAAAGCCACTTTCTCGATATAACGCATATGGGTATGCCCATTGGAGACACAGTATTCAAAAAGGTATTCAATGAGATCTCTGGAAAAGCCGAGATCATCATAAAAATAATAAATCGTGTTCAAATCAGATGCACTCAGAGGACGGCCGAGATATTGCTGAATGATGAAGATCAGCTGTGCGCCGTCATCTGATTCCGAAAAGCGGTGCAGTTCCTGTGTGGAACGAGGATGCATTGAAACGGCCGGGGTTGTGCCGACCGGAGTGCCGGTGATACCGGTACCTGTCTGCGCAGCAACTGCAGATTGTGCCGGCGTGGGCCGGCGCTGCTCAGGGGGAGCAGTCGGAGTATCCTTCTGACTGCTGATTGAAGTGACAGCGTTCAGGCAGATGCCTGCAATTGTACCGTCACGGTCAAAGGTCAGTCGGAGCAGCCCTTCGGCTTCCCAGTATTTCAGTGCACGGGTCACGTCGTTTTCAGTCATAAAAAATATATCGGCGATGCCGCTCAGGGAGAGGGCATGATCCGGATGAGAAAGCCAGCGGAGCAGATAAAGATAAATCTTCAGAAATTCTCCGTTGGCTCTCGGCAGATATTCATCAAAAAAGGTATTCGGGATGACAGTCACGCCATCAGAATAACCAGCAGATAAGGTAATAGGTTTCGGCATAAAGCCACCTCCAGATTCAATTCCGGTAACGATCAGGTGATGATACAGTTACGGATTTTTTCTTAAGTATAACATAAAGCTGAAAATTTGAGAATACCGGGGGTTTTGTGAATAAATGTGGATATTTTGGTGGAGAAAGTTGTGGATAATGTGGATAACTGGTGGACGGGAAAGGTGAATAAAATTTTTGAAATGTCGAAAAAGCCCATAAAAAGCGGAGTTTAGACGAAAAAAGAAAGGCGGTTGCGTAGAAATTATGTAAACAAAAATATCCACCGGATTTATCCAAAATTTTTGTTGATAAATCGGTGGATATTGTGGATAACTTTACTTAATCAGCGCTTCGCCTACTAAAACAACGTCTCCGGCACCCATAGTTATCAACAGGTCGCCGTTGATACATTTTTCACGTAAAAATTTTTCAATCTCCTCAAATGAAGGAAAATAGTAGGCTTCTTTGCCTTTTTCAAGGAGCAGCTTCTGGATATCCCTTGAATGGATGTCACCCGGGTCGGTTTCACGGGCAGCATAGATATCAGCCAGGACAATCTTGTCAGCCAGTGAAAGTGCATCGGCAAATTCGTGGAAAAAGGCTTTAGTACGTGTATAAGTATGTGGTTGGAAGACGCACCAGATCTGACGGTGCGGGTATTTCTGTGCCGCAGTCAGGGTCGCTTTGATCTCTGTCGGATGATGCGCATAATCATCAATGACGGTCACACCGTTAAACTGGCCTTTGTATTCAAAGCGTCGGTCAGTGCCTTCAAAAGCCATAAGGCCTTTCTTGATGATATCCATAGGAATATGTAATTCGCGTGCGGATGCGATAGCTGCCAACGCATTGGATACATTATGGATACCTGCCACATTCAGCTGGATATGGTCAATCTTCTTGCCGTAAGCGATCAGGTCAAAACTGCCTTTGGCAAATTCGTCAAATGTAATATTCTCAGCAGCATAATCACACTCCGGTTTCAGACCGTAGGTAATGATATGACATGGCAGACCGTCTGTGATCTCAGATACATGGCTGATCTCACCATTGATAACAAGAATGTCGTCTGCGTCAAGCTTCTCTGCAAACTTGCGGAAAGAATGACGGATGTCGTTGATATCCTTGAAGAAATCAAGATGATCCTCTTCGATATTCAGGATGATTTCAAGGCTCGGATTGAACTTCAGAAAGCTGTTGGTGTATTCGCAGGCTTCTGTAATAAAGTTGTTAGAGTGACCTACGCGGATGTTGCCGTGAATGGCTTTTAAGATACCGCCCACGCTGATGGTAGGATCAGTGTCTGCTGCAAGCAGAATATGAGACAGCATGGAGGTTGTCGTTGTCTTGCCGTGGGTACCGGAAACGGCGATGGCATTGGTATAGTTGGTCATGATCTGACCAAGGAGTTCCGCACGGTCCATCATCGGGAGACCCGCAGATTTGGCAGCGGCAAATTCAGGGTTATCTGGATGAATGGCGGCTGTATAGACAACCACATCGATATCAGGTGTAATGTTCTCTGCGCGCTGGCCATAGGCAATCTGGATGCCAAGAGACGTCAGATGGTCTGTGATGGCAGATTCGTGAGCGTCGGAACCGACAACAGTAAAGCCTTTGGCGTGGAGAATTTCGGCCAGGCCGCTCATGCTGATGCCGCCAATGCCCATAAAGTGGATCTTTACCGGTTTATTAAAATTGATTTGATACATCAGAATCCTTCCTATTCTATAAAATTTAATAAGTGTATAACTTTTGTGACTGTGCATATCCTGCACGGAACAGTTACCTATTGCTATTATAACCGCATTTAATGAAAAATCAAATGAAAATTATGAAAATGTAAATTATGTATTGTATACAAAAAAACTATGTAAAAATTGTTGAAAATTGTCAGAAAAAAGTTGCATAAAACCTACTGATGCTATAAGGATTGCATACATTTTGTTTTTTTGTCGTAAAAAAATTAGTAAATACTGTTCACTTTTTATATAAATAGTGATATAATGAGTTCACAAATAACAACAGAGGTGATAGCGTGATTAAGAAAGAAATGATAGCCATGCTTCTGGCCGGCGGGCAGGGCAGCAGACTTGGTGTTTTGACTTCGAATGTAGCAAAACCGGCAGTGGCTTTTGGCGGCAAGTACCGTATTATTGATTTTCCGTTGAGCAACTGTATCAATTCGGGAGTGGATACAGTTGGTGTTCTGACACAATATAGACATTTGCGGCTGAACAGCCATATCGGCATTGGTATTCCGTGGGATCTGGACCGTAATCACGGCGGTGTGACATTGCTTCCACCTTATGAGAAGAGCGAGAGTTCAGACTGGTATACAGGAACAGCCAATGCTATTTATCAGAATATGGAATATATTGAGAAGTACAATCCGGAGTATGTACTGATCCTTGGTGGTGACCATATTTATAAGATGGATTATGAAGTGATGCTGGATTACCATAAAGCAAAAGGGGCAGATGTGACAATTGCCTGCATGCCTGTACCTTGGGCTGAGGCCAGCCGTTTTGGCGTTGTTATTGCCGATGACAACGGCAATATCAAGGATTTTGAGGAGAAACCGCCGAAGCCGAGCAGTAACCTTGCGTCTATGGGTATTTATATCTTTAACTGGCCGATACTGAGAGAGGCGTTGATCGCTTTGAAGGATCAGCCGGGATGTGATTTCGGTATGCATGTTATTCCTTATGTACATAATAGTACGCATAATTGTTATGCGTATGAATTCAATGGCTACTGGAAGGATGTTGGAACACTGGGATCCTACTGGCAGGCTAACATGGAATTGATCGATATCATTCCGGAATTTAATCTGTATGAGGAATTCTGGAAGATTTATACGAATAACGATATGATCAAGCCACAGTATTTCGGTGAGAAGGCTGTTGTTGACAGGTGTATCATCGGAGAAGGCGCGGAGATTTATGGAGAAGTGAAGAACAGCGTCATCGGCGCAGGCGTTATCATCGAAGAAGGTGCTGTTGTTCGTGATTCTATTGTTATGCAGGGAGCGGTGATCGGCGCTGGAACAACGGTTGATAAGGGAATTATTGCCGAGTCTGTACAGGTCGGCAGGGACTGCAGACTGGGTGTGGGTGAATTTGCCCCGAATGTTTACAATCCAAAGGTTTATGCGTTTGATCTTGTGACAATCGCGGAGAATTCTGTGATTCCGGATCATGTACAGATTGGCAAGAATACAGCGATTGTCGGAAAGACTGTACCGGAAGATTATCCGGATGGCCTGCTGGCGAGTGGACAGGTTATTATAAAGGCAGGTGAAATATAATGAGAGCGATTGGTATTGTTTTAGCAGGCGGGAACAGCAGCAGAATGGGTATACTGGCGAATAAGAGAGCCGTTGCAGCTATGCCGATAGCAGGCAGCTACAGAAGCATAGATTTTGCACTGAGCAATATGTCGAACTCTCATGTACAGAAAGTCGCTGTATGTACACAGTTTAATGCACGTTCATTGAATCAGCATCTCAATTCTTCCAAGTGGTGGGATTTCGGACGTAAGCAGGGCGGACTTTTTGTATTGACACCGACGATGACAACGGAGAACAATTCCTGGTACAGAGGAACAGCGGATGCCATGTATCAGAATATTGATTTTCTGCGTGAAAGTCACGAACCGTATGTAATCATTACATCCGGGGACTGTGTTTACAAGACTGATTTTAATAAGATGCTGGAATATCATATCAATCAGAAGGCAGATATTACAGTAGGGTATACGAAGCTGGCGGCAGGTCAGGATGATCCGACACGTTTTGGCGTGATGCAGATGGATACTGACGGACGTGTGCTTGGCTTTGAAGAAAAACCGGTTGTTACAGATAATATGACTGTATCAACAGGTATCTATATTATCAGAAGAAGGTTGCTCATTGGACTTTTGGAGAAGGCCAATGCCGAACAAAGATATGACTTTGTCAAAGATATTCTTGTCAGATATCGTGAGACAAAGAAGATTTATGGTTATGAAATGCCGGGGTATTGGAATAATATTGCAACTGTAGATTCCTATTACAGAACGAATATGGATTTTCTGAAGAAGGATGTCAGAGATTATTTCTTTGGCGGTTATGCGGGCATTTATTCGAAGGTTGAGGATCAGCCGCCGGCAAAGTTCAATCCGGGGGCGTCTGTGAGAAACAGTCTGGTGGCCAGCGGATGCATTATTAATGGCAAGGTTGAGAATTCGGTTCTGTTCCGCAAGGTATATGTGGGGAATAACTGTGTGATCAGGAATTCGATTATTCTTAATGATGTCTATATTGGAGATAATACGACGATTGAGAACTGTATTGTTGAAAGTCGTGGAACAATTCGCGCGAACGAAACTTACAGGGGTGAGGACGGCAAGGTAAGAATTGTTGTCGAAGAAAACGAAAGATATATAATCTGATAAGTGGAAACTGCAGCTGTCATGAATGAACAGTTGTGGAAGTATCAGAATAATGGGGGTATACATATGCAGATTACAGATGTAAGAGTTCGCAAGGTGACGAAAGAAGGTAAGATGAAAGCGGTTGTTTCAATTACCATTGATAATGAATTTGTTGTTCATGATATCAAGGTTATAGATGGGGAAAAAGGCCTGTTTATCGCAATGCCAAGCCGTAAGGCAGCAGACGGCGAGTACAGGGATATCGCACATCCAATTAATTCCAATACCCGTGAACGGATTCAGAGAGAGATCCTTGAGAAATACAAGGAAGCTGCACTGGAAACAGAACAGGAATAACAGATGGAAACCTGAGCTGTTATGCGTTGTGCGAATCTGCACAGAATGATTGCAAAAAATAGGAAATAATTCCGGGAAGGGATGCCGACAGTGAGAAGGCATCCCTTCTTTTCACCGTATTGACAAAGAAATATAAAACTTTTATATTATAACAGATAGGAAACTCAGAGATATTAGCAGTGTATACGGAGCGAAAGATATGCATTTAATCGTAGGTTTGGGCAATCCAACAAAACAATATGAAGGAACCAGACACAACGTCGGGTTTGAGACAATTGACAGAATTGCAGCGGAGAATCAGATCCGCGTGGAAGAGAAGAAACACAAGGCACTTTATGGCAGCGGTTATATTGAGGGCGAGAAAGTTATTCTGGCAAAGCCGCAGACATTTATGAATCTCAGCGGTGAAAGTGTCAGAGAATTGTCTGATTACTATAAGATTCCTGCAGAGAATATTATTGTGATCTATGATGATATCAGTCTGGATGTGGGACAGCTGAGAATCCGTGAGAAGGGCAGCGCCGGTGGACATAATGGGATTAAGAATATTATTCTGCATCTTGGAACAGAGGTATTCCCGAGAATCAAGGTAGGTGTCGGGGAGAAACCGAAGGGCTGGGATCTGGCGGATTATGTTCTGGGACGTTATAGTGCCGAGGATAGAAAGATCATTGACGAGGCACAGAAGGAAGCTGCTGAAGCGGTCAAAATGATGGTTATGGATGATGTCAGGGGGGCCATGAACCGGTATAATACCAAGAAAAAGGCCTGATAGCAGATGCGTGAAAGGAGTTTGTCATGAAAGCGTTTACACAGCCATTACATGATTTAAGTGAATATGATCAGATCGTCAGTGATCTTGCCGGACAGCGGACACCAATTCATATAGATGGCTGTATAGATTCACAGAAATGCCATCTCATCAGCAGTATCGGAGAACCTTATCCGTTTAAGCTGATCGTCACTTATAATGAGATTAAAGCAAAAGAAATTTATGAGGATTACCGGTTTTTTGACCGGAATGTTTATTATTATCCGGCCAAAGACATTATTTTTTATAATGCAGACATTCACAGCAATCTGATCGTCAGTCAGAGGATGGCCGTGATCCGGCGAATGATGGATGGATGCCCGGTTACAGTGGTGACAACTATTGATGGTCTGTCAGACAGACTGCTGCCGTTGGAAGAACTTCAGAAGAACCGATGTGTTTTTAAGGTGGGAGATATTCTGCCGCTGGAAGCACTCAGCAGGAAATTGACGGCGCTTGGGTTTGAAAGAGTCAGTCAGGTGGAAGGTCCGGGCCAGTTTGCGGTCCGCGGTGGAATTCTTGACATTTATAATCTGGCGGATGAGTGCCCTTATCGTGTCGAATTATGGGGAGATGAAATCGATTCCATCAGAAGTTTTGATGTAGAGAGTCAGCGGTCTATTGAACAGGTTGATGAGGTGACAATTGATCCGGCTGCCGAGTATATTATGAGTGTATCGGTACGGGACCGTGGATTGAAGCTGATCGATCAGGACATGAAGCAGCAGGTGCAGAGATTGAAGGATGCCGGGAATTATGAAGCGGCGGCCAGATTGAAACAGGCAGTTGCGGAATTGAAGGACAATCTGGAATTGAGCAGCGCAGCTTCAGGTATCGATAGTCTTGTGCAGTATTTTTATGACCATACAGTTTCATTTTTGGATTATTTCACGGAAAAGGATAGTCTGATCATCCTGGATGAGCCGGCCCGTGTGGCAGAGAAGGGGGAGGCTGTAACGGCAGAATACAGAGAGAGTATGATGGGCAGGCTGGAAAAGGGCTATGTGCTGCCGGGACAGACAGAGGCCATTTATGAATGTCGGAAGATTCTGGCACGGATGGGAAATCTGCGGACGGTTTTGCTCAGTACGCTTTCCTATAATTCAGCGCATATTGCAGTTAAGAGTAAATACAGTATGATGGCCAGCAGCATGCATACCTACAGGGGGGATTTTCAGCTGTTGGTAAAAGAACTGACAGGGTGGAAAAACAGCGGTTATCGACTGATTCTTGTCTGCCGTTCGGAGACAAGAGGCAAACGTCTTGTCAAAGACCTTGCAGAGTATGATCTGTTGGCTTTTTATTCAGAAGACAGGGACCGGGTGCCGGCGCCTGGAGAGATTATGATTATTCACGGCAGTCTTCATAAGGGCATACAGTATCCGATGATCAAATTTGCCATTATCGCAGAATCAGATATGTTTGGTGAAGATAAGAAGAAGCGGAGAAAACGCCGACAGCCTGCATCGGAGGGAGAGCGCATCAGAAGCTTCAAAGAACTGTCTGTTGGGGACTATGTTGTTCATGAAGGACATGGCGTCGGTATTTACCGGGGCATAGAAAATGTAGAAGTTGACGGTGTGGCCAAGGATTATATCAAGATAGAATACGGCGGTGGCGGAAGCCTGTATATTTTGGCGACAAATCTGGACATGATCCAGAAATATGCGGATAAAGATACCAAACAAGTGAAGGTCAATAAAATGAGCGGACCGGAGTGGACCCGTACCAAGACGAAGGTAAAAGGGGCGGTCAGAGAGCTGGCTATGGATCTGGTAAAGCTGTATGCTGCCCGTCAGGAGTCAGAAGGATATGTCTGTGGCCCGGACACTGTGTGGCAGCGGGAGTTTGAAGAAATGTTTCCGTATGAGGAGACGCAGGATCAGCTGGATGCCATAGAAGCAACAAAACGTGATATGGAAAGTACAAAGATCATGGATCGACTTGTCTGCGGTGATGTGGGCTTTGGCAAGACAGAAGTTGCCATTCGTGCAGCTTTCAAAATGGTGCAGGAGGGACGGCAATGCGCAGTGCTGGTGCCGACAACGATTCTGGCTCAGCAGCACTACAATACTTTTTGTCAGCGTATGAAGGAATATCCAGTGAATATTGGACTTCTTTCGAGATTCAGAACAAAGGCTGAACAGAAGAAAACACTGGAAGATCTCAAAGCCGGACGGGTGGATATTGTTATTGGCACACATCGTCTTCTGTCGAAAGATGTAGAGTTTAAGAACCTTGGTCTGCTGGTGGTAGATGAGGAGCAGCGATTTGGTGTTACCCACAAGGAGAAGATCAAGAAAATCAAAGAGAATGTGGATGTATTGACATTGACGGCCACTCCGATTCCGCGAACGATGCATATGAGCCTGATCGGTATTCGGGATATGAGTCTGCTGGAGGAAGCACCGGTGGATCGTCAGCCGATTCAGACTTATGTGATGGAATATAATGATGAATTGATCCGGGAGGCTATCATGAGAGAACTGGCCAGAGGCGGTCAGGTGTACTATGTGTATAACAGAGTCAATGGTATTGATGAAATCGCTGCGGGATTGTCAGAACTTGTGCCGGATGCTTCAGTGGCCTATGCCCATGGACAAATGAGTGAGCGTGAGCTGGAGAAAATTATGTATCAGTTTATTAACGGGGAGATCGATGTGCTTGTCTCAACCACGATTATTGAGACAGGGCTTGATATTTCCAATGTCAATACAATGATCATTCACGATGCGGATAAACTTGGACTTTCGCAGCTTTATCAGCTGAGAGGGCGTGTCGGACGATCCAACAGGACATCCTATGCTTTCCTCATGTACAAACGTGACAAAATGCTGAAGGAAGTGGCAGAGAAGCGTTTATCGGCAATCAGAGAATTTACGGAATTGGGCTCGGGATACCGGATCGCAATGAGGGATCTGGAGATCAGAGGTGCAGGTAATCTGCTTGGTGAACGGCAGAGTGGACATATGGAGGCTGTAGGATATGATCTGTACTGCAAGATGCTTAACCAGGCTGTGATGGAGGCGAAGGGCGAAAAGATTCAGGAAGACTTCGAGACATCTGTTGATATTGATATTGATGCCTTTATCCCATCTGCCTACATTAAAAATGAATTTCAGAAGCTGGATATGTATAAGCGAATTGCGTCGATACAGAATGCGGATGAATATGGTGAGATGTTGGATGAGCTGATCGATCGTTTCGGGGAATTGCCGAAACCGGCGGCCAATCTGCTTCTTGTGGCGCTGATCCGTGCAGAGGCCCATGCAGCCGGTGTTGTTCAGTTGGTGCATAAGGAAAAAGAGACCAGGATCTATATGCATGAGCGTGCAGACGTGGACGTTGCGGCTATTCCGGATTTTCTGGCTGAGTACGGCAGAAGAATCCAGTTTAAGGCAACAGCAAAGAATCCGTATTTCCTTGTAAATATGAATGGTTTCAAAGGTCAGGGGCTGCTTTTGGAAGAAAAATCATTGGTAGAGAATATGCTGAGAATTCTCTGCCATAAAGAGCTTAATTAGAAAAGCTATTGATTCAGAGCCCTGAATGGTGTAAAATAAATCATTATGGAATACCAAGTTTTAGATAAGGAGAAGGACAGAATGGCTAGAAAGAAAAAGAATGATTTCTGGGATGATGTAGAAGATTTGAATACTGTTTCAGATAATGATCAGACCGGAGATGATGATACAGCAGAAGTTGCTGTGGATGAAGAATGGTCAGCTGTAAAGAGCCTTCCGCTGAAGGTGATCATGCGTTTTCTGCTGATGGTATCGTGTCTGGTGGCACTTGTGTCAGCCTATATCGCTTATGAATATGTGAATGATCGTTATGCCGGCGGCAGCTACAGCACAGATTTCTTTGACAGTGCAAGTTTTGCAGATGAATATAACAAGAGTATGGATCAGCTTTTGCAACTGGTACAGGCAATGGAGGCAGATCCTTCTGTGACCCAGGCAGGCAATGAAGAACTGCTGACAACGCTTGTTGAGAATTATATGGGCAAGGATACGAACTTCTCATTTATGATTCTGGACAGTGACAAGTATCGTATTGCTGCCAGCGGTGACGATGCGAAGGATCGTATTGAAGGAAGCAATCACTATGTGGCTATTTCCAATGCGGATGGCCAGACCAGCATTCAGAGCCCGATTGCAGGCAAGCTTCTGAACAAGGATGCATGGACGAAGGTCCTTTCGGAGACCAGCAATAAGTATATTATATATTCAGCTGTCGATAATACCCTGGCACAGCCGGATTCATTTTACAAGGCAGAGCTGTCATTCGAGAAAATGGGTGAATATTTTGGCGCTGCAAGATTTGTTGGCATCATAGCAGCCGTCATTTTTGTCATTTGTCTCATTTTCTGTATTATGTCAACAGGTATGAAGCGTGGCTACGACGGTGTTTGTCTGACATGGTGGGACAGAGTCTTTACAGAGATTGCACTGGTGGTGATGATTGCAGTGGCAATTGCCCTGGGCATTGGTGTTCGCAAGCTGATGAAGATGGATGGGGATCTGTATCATTATGGTGCAGCAGCACTGGCAATTGTGACTTATGGATGGGTGATCCGTTCCTATTTCAGTATTGTCAGACGTATCAAAGCCGGACGTCTTCTCAGATGTTCCATTATCGGAACGATTGTGGGCGGTATCAGCCGCGGTATTGGCAAGTTGCCGTCTCCATTGAATGTGATTGTTGGTGTAGTGATCCTGGTTGTTATTAACGGTGGATTGATTTATGGTGTTATCTTCATGCGTCAGTATACAGTTAAGGGTATTCCGGTTATGTTTATTGCAGCGCCTGTTATCTTTATCATAGAATTGCTTGCATTGCTTGTACATAGTGGCGGCAGTGATGATGAAGATGACGAAGTCGAGGAAGAGACAGAACAGGAACCGGTTGATGAAGAAGATGATGTCAGAATTGCAGCAGCACCTGGAAGAAAGAATACACAGGTTCAGGAGACTGAGCGTGAGCAGAATACATCGGCGAATGATGAACCGATGGATTGGGAAGCAATGGATCTTGGCAAGGCAATTGCGGAAGCAGAGCGCAGCCAGACCCAGAAGAGACAGAATACATCTGCAGATATTCTCAGTGAGCAGACGGTACTGAATGTGCAGGATGACATGACCGAAGGGATGACTGGCTATGTGGCATCTAATGTTGTGGATGTAACAGACGGAAAGACAGAAGTCCTTTCTGTTGAGGATGTAGAGAAAGCTATCAGAGAATCAGGACTGACACCTGAGATTCAGCCGCGTCCAGAGGCACAGCCGGTTCAGACAGCACAGACGGTAAGACCTGCTGAAGAAACAGTTGTGAATATGGCACCTGTGAAACCGGTGAAAGAACAGCCGACAGCAAAACAGCCAATTATGGAAGCAGCAGATGACGGCAGAGTGAATTTTGTACAGCTCAACAAGGATGTCCGTAAAGAATTCAGAGCAGCACTCAAGGCCAGAGGTGTCGGCGTCACAGTGCGTGCGCCGGAGAAACCGGTGATTATTGATATCGACAGAAACAGTCTGAAGATGATTATTACAGATATCTTTACACAGATTGAGCGTTTCTCAGCAGACAATGAGCGTGCATACGTGGAAGTTTATCGTCAGGACGGCAAGGTGGTTTACATTGTGAAGATTACCGTTGCTCCGGATAAGACGGAAGAAGCGGTCAAGGCCGCTACCGGTGACAACAGTTTTGACAATGCAAGAAAGATTGTTGAAGCGAATGCAGGACGTTTTGTTGTGGCGTTTGATAATGGCATGATGAAAGCCGGCATGATGATTGATGCTGCGGAATAATTCGTCATAAACATATAGAATTTGTAACTGTTCAGAGCCAAGCAAAATTTCAAAAACAGGTATAAAATGCTTGCATTTTTAAGACTGTTTTTGAAATTTTATTTGGCGGATACGCCACACCGACGAAATGCGTAGCATTTTGGAGGTTGGCTCTGAACAGTTACTAGAATTTTAATAATGGGATTTGAAAAGAGTGATAATATAGGCTTCTTTTCAAATCCCATTATTTTATGTAATAAGAAATTCTGTTGGAATTCCCTATTACATAAAAAGGTACTGCGTGCCAGAAAGCGCAGTTCACGGAGAGAAAAACGTTTTATTGTATTACTTTCGTAACACCAATGAAAAGTTGTTTGTATTATGGCATTATTGATGAGGTTTTTATTGATGAAAATGTATGATTTTGATACAATGAATAAAAGGAGGAAAATGAATTTATAGATGACAAATGATAAATGAAAGCTAGAAAGGAAATTTCTAATTTTTAATATAAATAAACCAAAGACATTTTCAAAATACAAAAGCATACAATACTGAATGGAGAAAGAAAGGGAGCCAAATGGCGAACACAAAACATGAAGATGCGATTTTGAAAATGGGGTTTGACTATTTTCGTGACACGATTTTAAAGATATTGGGGATACACCATGACTTTGTAGAGAGCGGCATTACGGAACTTGTGGAATTGACGATACATTCTTTGTATATGGATTTTACTTTTTTGACAAAGGATGATTTTTATATTCATATAGAGTTCCAGACGACGGATTCCGGGAAGAAAGACCTTCGCAGATTCCATGCGTATGAGAGTGTATTATCCCACAAAACAGGGAAAAATGTCATTACATATGTGATTTATTCCGGTGGGATAGAGCATGCAGTTACAGAAATGAAGTGCGGGACGTATACCTATCGTGTCATACCAATATTTCTGACAGCGAAAGATGCAGACAGTGTTTTGAAACGTCTTAGGGAAAAGAAACAAAGGGGCGAGATATTTACAGAAGAAGATTTTGTACAGCTGGCAATTACACCCTTAATGAGCAGCGAGATAAAACGAAAAGATGTTATTCTGGAATCAATAAAGTTAAGTAAAACAGAAAAAAGCATTACAGCAGAAAAGACGATGGCAATGCTTTATACACTGGCAGATAAATTCCTAACAGGCAATGATTTGGAAGAAGTAAAGGAGGCAGTGGCAATGACGAGAATCGGACAGATGATATTTGATGATGGTGTTGTTCGTGGCAGAGAAGAAGAAAGAAGATTGATGTCTGCACTTATTTCAAAACTTTTGCAGGCAAAACGTTTGGATGACCTTCAGCGTGCGGCAGAAGATGAAGAATACAGAGAGCGTCTGATGAAGGAATTTAATATTTCTTAAGAGGTATAATTATACGAAAGATAAGCAAATACAGCGAAAAATAAGAATGGGTTTCGGAAGAGGCAGTTTAACACAGATGCCTCTTTTGAAACCCATTTTGCTTATGTGCGGCATTTTTAATCCTCTTCAATGACCTGTATTTCCAGGTAATCAAAGTCAATACTGTCAATGAAATTATCCTGTGTGAATCTGGTTTTGCTGTGACGTTTGAAGTCACGAATATTTATATCAAGCCAGATGGGTTCGGAAAGGTCAAAGGTCTGGCAAATTTCTGTAACAGCCTGAAATATTTTGGTTGTTCGGGATTCTTCGGAATCGTTGCAGACGACCAGATCATTGGTCATACGATTGTGAAGAAATGTTTTTCCCCATAAACGGAACATAAATACGCACCTCCTGTATGAACATCATAACGATAACCTGTGTGGATGTCAATTGAAAACTGTAATTTCACACCGCCAGTTTTTGGATTGCTGTGGATTTTCGCGGCTGTTTATGGTATGATTATCATCGGGAAATTTCGACATTTCACAAAGGAGTACGAAATGGAAAGATATATATATATAAATTACGCATATGAAGATTATGAGTATGTGCAGAAAATTATTGAAGATATTGAGAAGACAGGTGTGAAAGTTTATCACGGCAACGGAAGCGAGGAAAGGGTGGCAGGCAGTTTGTGTGTCCTTCATTTCTGGACACCGGCGGCACACACTTCCAAGAGTTATCGGAAAATTATGAATTACACGCTGAAGCATGAACTGGATACGATGCTTTTCCATCTGGATGGGGCACAGATGGCCTCAGAGGTGGATGTTCAGCTGGATGTGCTGCATGCATTGTTTAAGTACAAGTATCAGATGCTGAGCCTGAAAGCAGCAGATGCTGAAACAAAGGCGGCGGTAATTAAGAATGAATCAAAGAATACAGAAACTATAACAACAGCAGCAAAGGGAGAAAATACAGCGGTTGTTGAAATAAAAACTGTTGAATCCAAGCCGGAAGTTGTAGAGGCCAAATCTGTAGATGAACTGAAAAAAGCAATGGCTTCTTCGGAACCGAAAGTTATTAAATTCAATGCAGATTCGGCGACAGAATCAAAGGCTGCAGAAAAAGAACCGGAAATAGTAAACGAAAAGATTGCCGAAGAACAGCCAGATCAGTCTCAGCAGAGTGAACCGGCTAAAGCAGTCGAAGAATTGACCACAAGAGATGCTTTATTTGCTGAGGGTATGCGGATCCTTGAGAATGGCACCACAAGAGAAGACGGCGTTAAAGCATTTAAGTGCCTGAGACAGGCGGCCAGCCAGGGGCATACGGAAGCCCAGTATCAATTGAGTGTCTGCTATGACAGGGGCATTGGTGTCAGAAGAAATATCACAGAGGCGGCCAAGTGGTGTCAGATGGCAGCATTCGGCGGTCATGCCAAGGCGCAGAGTGAGATTGGTTACTGTTATGAATACGGACAGGGGGTTGTCCGTAATATCAAAGAGGCTGTCAGCTGGTATGAGATGGCTTCTGCCCAGGGGAATATTGAGGCCAAGAACAACCTGGCATTCTGCTATCAGAAGGGCAGAGGCGTACATAAGAATGTCAAAGAGGCCATTCGACTCTATGGAGAAGCTGCAGCGGGCGGTCATGCCAGTGCACAGTACAATCTGGGTTACTGTTACTGGTACGGCGAGGGCGTGAAGACAGATAAGAGCAGAGCCATTGAGTTATTTAAGCAGTCTGCGGATAACGGCAATGCCAAAGCGGCTCAGATGCTGAAAATACTCAGTCAGCACTTATTTATGAAGTAAGGTGCCTGACAGGGGGATGGATAAATGGACATCATTGTCAGTTTTTTTGAAAGTATCATAGATGGGGTTATTGACTGGATCGTGAACCGATGTGTGAAAGGGTTTAAAAACAGGAGGAAGAACAATGGATCATACAAAAATGCCAATGAATGAAGTGTTGACACCGGATGAAAAACTGGTGGCGGATTTTATAAAGACAAGAACAAAGAAAGTACTGGACGATATCCAGAGGCTTTCAAAAGAGCAGAATGCTGATATATCAGAATGGGCAGAGAGTTTTGCCTATCTGGCAAGAACTTACGGCAGAGATTCCGATGAAACTTTCAAGTGGTTCAAATACTATTTCAGAGAGGGCATGATTCCGGCCAACGTGGCACTGCCGCTGGTTGTGCAGGTATATCTTGACAGCAGTGTAGACGGCGGTTTCGTCAATACATTTGCCAAGGCATTCAAACAGGAACCGGAAGATGTCAGAAATCAGAGAATCGAAGACATGAAACAGGAACTGGCTGAATATATTGATAGTGACGGCAATCTGACTGTTTACCGCGGCAGCTTTGAGCGCCCATTTGGCAGAGAAGACGACGCCAGCAGAGTTATTGAGAAAGGATTTGCTTTCAGCCTGGACAGGGAAGTGGCGAAAAACTATGCCACTTGCTGGTTCCCTGAAACAGCGAAGATTTATGAAGTGAAGGCACCGCTTTCAGATGTGGCATGGTACAGCAATTATGATGAGGAAAAGACTGTCATCCTGTTGCCTCAGAATAAGGGCGGACATTGGACGGTGGCATCTGAGGAAGTTGTTCCGTCATCCGAATACGGTTCGGACTCTGAAAAAGCAGTTGCCGTACAGGCTTATGCTTCTACTTTTAAGAGAAAGTAAAGAAACGGACAGATGATAGAAGCACTGACAGAAAGAAGCGCCGAAAATCGGCAAAGAGCATTCAGGATATGAAGTTTTTGAGAGATATTACGGAGTTTATTTTTCTTGAAGATCTGCCGAAAAAGGCAGATATCATCATTGTACCCGGCAATACATGGCCGCAGCCTGCAAGGAGGGCTGCGGCGCTGTATCAGGCGGGGATGGCACCTTATATTGTGGTGTCCGGCAGATACAGCAAAGGCCGGTCGGCTTTTGAGGGGCCATCCTGTGACAGAGAATGTTATAAGGGCCCTTATGCTGCAGAAGCGGATTTCCTGACAGATGTGCTGATGCAGGCAGGCGTGCCGAGAGAAGTCATTCTTCAGGAAAGAGAAGCCACATTTACTCTTGAAAATGCTGAATATATCAGGAAGATGCTGGAGGAAAAGCACCTTCCGATAAAAAGGGCCATTATCTGCTGCCAGGCTTTTCATGCCAGAAGATGCAGAATGTATTTTGAGTATGTATTTCAGGACAGGGAGATTGAATTCCTGATGTGCCCAGCGGTTACACAGGGCATCAGCCGTGATAACTGGGCGGAAAGCAAAAAGGGGCTGGAGACGGTTCTGGGAGAGTTGAGACGCTGCGGCGAACAGTTTTCCTGGATGTTGCAGTAGATAGCAGGAGGAGAAAGTGGACAATTATATTTTAATGAATGATATGGTGCAGGACCATGAGGCGCGTATGATGCATCTGAAGCGTTATTATCCTTTTTTCAGATTAATGGATACCGGATTGTCCCAGTACAGGGACGGAAGTTACGGACGCCTGGATATGTCATATATTGTCCTTGCCGTCCTGCGTTTTTTTATTGAGGCGAATCATTTTCAGGATCAGCCGGTATGCTATGAGGATTACAGGCAATTCATGGCCGGACTTTTGGTGAGAGATTTTGATTTTACCGAAGAAGAGGCCGATGATGAACTGTATCAATACATTTTTGATAAATTATGCAACGAGGGACGACCATTTGAACTGGATTACTATGACCCGGCCGCCCATCAGCAGAAAACACTGCGAGTGCGTCTGATTGAGAGTGAACTGAAAGATCAGCAGGTACTTTACAGAATTTCATCTGATGCGGTGGCTTTTTATCTTGATACAAAGGAAGTTCGGGAGGAAAGCCATATCAGCGTTGCCCAGCTGCTTCTTGAGAAGATGATAAAAGCGCAGAATTTCAGAGGCGGGCTGGAGGTTATCGGTCGCATCAACATGGAAGTGGGACGCCTGATGGAGGAACGACATGAGATCCAGACACTTTTGAACCGCCATGTGACGGAGGGGCTTGCTGCACTGGAGAATTATCATGATCGTCTGATGAAGTGGTTTAGTGAGGAACAGCGCCTTTTTGCTTCGAATATGGCATTGTCTGCAAGGGCTGTGCAGAAAATGGAGACGGACAGGATCACCGGTGAGGCGGCGGAGGAAGTCTATCAGCTGGATACGGCGCTGAAAAATGCCATGAAGCGTCACGAAGAGCTGATGCATGCTTATATGCAGATGCAGAAGGCCGGAGATGAGGCGCTTGCAAAGGCGAAAAGGACACGTTTTCGTCCTTCCGTGGATTTTATGGATGTGGGACAGCGGATGATCGAGGCGGATGATCCGGAACTCCTGACATATCTGGTGCTGCCGCTTTTGGCACCGAAGATAAAGAAGACATTTCCGATGTCCCGGGTGGACGACCTGCTGCTCTATAAACCGGAGGAATCGGCGGCAGGTGAACTGGTGGAAAAGGGCCGGGAGCAGATGTATGTTTATGAGGATGAACTTGCAGAGGAGAGAATGAAGGACAATTTCAGTTATCTTCTGAGGGTACTTCTGGACAAGATCAAACAGAAAAAAGAAGTAACGCTGGCACAACTTAATGACCTTTATGCCATGAAATTCCCGGATCAGGTACTGGAAAATAGAGATTACTATGCGTTTCTTGTACACCTGAGCCAGAAAGAACATTATGATCTGGATATGATCAAGGATCATCCGGATACATTTCTTGAGGATACCATGGCGGATTTTCTGAAGGCGAATCCGGGATATGAAGGACTGAAATTCAGGCTGATTTATCTGCCGGATGAAACAATCTCCATTCTGGAGCGGTTTGAAATGAGTAATATTCGATTTGAAAGGACGGAAGAATAATGGATCACAGAAATCTGGACAAAGCAATGGAGATATTTGCATGTCTGATCACAGGAGAGACAGTGTGCAGGGAAAACCACAGAGATCTCTATGAAGCCTACAGCAGTCAGGCGGAGGTTTATGACATTCTGGATGCGGTTTTAAAGAAATCCAATCTTCGTCTTTATGAATATCACAATACACTATATGTGACTGCCGGAGATGAGAACAGGGTTTTCGGCTACACTAACGACGAGCTGAAAAAAGCCATCGGGCTGCGTCTGAACAGAGAATTATTTCTGGCGTACCTCATTATTTATGACGTGATGACGCTGTTTTATGAGACCACCTCCGGGGAGGCAGCACTGACCTATGTGAAGACAGATATGGTCATTGAAAGTACAACAGCTCTGCTTTCCGGTGTGATGGCGAGACTGGAGACGATTGTTCAGAATGATATTGAGGAAAACAGTTTCAGAACATTGGCATTATTGTGGGATGAGCTGCCTCTGATGGCTGAAAATGATGATATTTCCACATTAAAGGCTGCCAGAGGGTCAAAAACAGGTTTTGTCAAGCTGGTCTTCAATTTTCTGATCACGCAGGCGCTTTTTGTGGAATCGGCGGGCAAATATTATATAACGGACAGAATGCGGGCGCTGGTCGAGAACTATTTTGACAGCTGCAAAGGACGGCTGTATGAAGTCATTGAACAGAGCAGGCGGGGCAATATGGAGAACATTGAGAGAAAACGGCAGGGTGATGTGAAGGAACCTGTGCAGGACCGAAACAGCAAGACAGAGGAGGATGAGGAAAATGCCGCATATTAACAGAGTGCGTGTCAATAATGTACGCTATAATTTCGGTACACAGTTTTATGATGATTTTATTATGCGCTTTGACTGTAAAAATGTGCTGTATGACCTGGCCAACGGCGGCGGCAAAAGTGTTCTTTTACTGCTTTTGCTCCAGAATCTGATTCCGAACTGTACGCTGGATGACAAGCAGCCGGTGGAAAAATTATTTCGCGGTGAAGGCGGCAGTACGGTCATCCATTCATTGATCGAATGGAAGCTGGACGATTATCTTGTCAAAGATGATTACAGATATATGTTGACGGGATTCTGCGCCAGAAAGGCAAAAGATGATGAAAATCAAAATGCAGCAGAGGACGCAGCGGCGATTGAATATTTTAACTATGTCATTTTTTACAGACATTACAATGACAATGATATCGTGAATCTTCCGCTCAGTGACGGTAAGGAAAGAATTACATGGCCGGGGCTTAAAAATTACCTCAGAAATCTTTCAAGAAAGGATTACCAACTGCAGGTTCATTTATTTGAGCGCAAAGGTGAATACCAGCGTTTTATCAGCCGGTATGGACTGTATGAGAGCGAGTGGGAAATTATCCGTGGGATCAATAAGACGGAAGGTCATGTGCGGACCTATTTTGAAAGTCATTATCGGACAACCCGCAAGGTGGTGGAGGATCTTCTGATCGAGGAGATTATCCAGAAAGCATTTATGGCGCGGACATCGGAACGGGCTGAAAATGGTGATAATATGTTGTTGATGGCGGATACGTTGTATCAGATCAAAGATCAGTTAGCGGAGCTGACCCGCAAGAAAGCGGAAATCGGCCAGTATGATAGACAGCAGGAAGTTATGCACAGCCTGGGTGAGCGGATCCGGACGCTGGATGTTATGTATGGTGAGGAAATGACACTGCGGATGGACATTGCCAGAGCATGGCAGACTGTACTTGCCAGACAGAAAAACAGGACTGCGGATCTGGCAGCGGCCAGAAGAGAACAGGAGCTGGCAAAGGGGCATATGGAAGACTATGCCAGAAAGCTGGAGACGGTCAAAATCCAGTCCAGTAAGGAACAGCTGGCCTATCTTGAAAAGGAAGCGGCCGACTGCAGCGAAAAGCTTGAGAAATTACAGCTGGAACAGGCTGTCAGCAGGGATGATCTGAACCTCAGAGAGAGTATGAATGATTACCTGGAATATCTGGAAGAACAGCAGAAATATCAGGCCGTGGAGAATACGATCCGTCATAGTACGGATGGTCAGAAGGAGCAGCTGGCACAGCTTCGGGCTTATGCAAAGGCATGGCAGAAACGTTGCCATAAGCGGATGACTGTTTTGGATGACCGTATTGTACAAGGCCGGAAAGAAATGGAAAATCTTCAGCAAAAGCTGGATGAACTGGCATCATCAGAGCGTGAAGATGACAGAATGCTGGCGGTTCTGGAGCATCAGTCCCAGGAGAACCGTGAAAAGGAGCAAATGTATCTGAAGGATTTTGCAAGGCTGAGGGAAGCATCAGGACTTCTGGTGATTGAGGAAGTCGATAAGGAACTGCTCAGCCAGAAAAAGAAACTGGAAGCAAAGGAAGCTGAACTGATGCAGCTCATGGAGGATGCGAAAGCCGCAGAAGCAGAAAAAAATGAACAGCAGCTTCAGGAAGCCCGGAATACACAGATGTTGGGACATATCAGGACATTGATCCGTGAGGGCAATGAATTTATGGCAGCCTGGCAGCGGGAATATGAGCAGATCGCCAAACTGCTTCAGGTCTATCAGGTGACAGAAGCCGGTTTACTCAAGGAGCATTTGTTTGCACGCTATCGTAAGCTTGTGTGTGATATTGAAGAACGTCAGAGACAGGAAGCTGCACTGAAAGAAAAAATTCATCAGTTGGAAGATGGCGGGCTGATGCGTATACCTGCGGATGTTCAGGATTTTATGGATTATATCCGAACATGCCATGGCATTACCTGTGTTTATGGGGCTCAGTATCTTCAGGAAACAAATGATGCAGAGCGGCGTGCACTGCTTGCACGGATGCCGTTTTTGCCGTACACAGTGATTTTAAAAGATGGTTTTGCAAAAGTAGCGGCGGATGAACTTTTAAAGGAAAAAGATTTCGGGGAGCATGCGATTCCTGTGATCAGTCTTGAAACGGTACTTTCTGAAGAGGAGCCGGTGGAGAAGAGCCGACTGCTTTTTGCCGGAAAAGGCAGCAGTTTCTATCTGGATGAAAAAATGCGTCATAAAGTATGCGCACAGAGCCGGGAGCAGCTGACAGAACTTCAGCGGGTGATTGCCCGAATGGAGGATCAGCAGCAGACCTATGAAAAAGATATGGAGTCAGTGAGCAGTTTTCTCCTTGTCTATGATAGCAAAAAGGAAGAAAACAGACAAGCGCTTCGGGAAAACCAGAAGAAAGAGCTGGCGCTTCTGGAGAAACAGAAGTTGATCAAAGACCGGATACAGCAGTTGGATGGGCAGCTGTCCGGGGATGCTGTAAGTATTGAGGAAGCCGGGAAGCAGGCGGAGACGGCAAAAGAGCAGTATGCGGTACTTGAGTCACTGCGGGATGTCAATACAGCATTGACTGAGACAAAGCATCTGATCGAAGAAGTCAGACAGAAATATGGAAAATTGGCGGCAAAAAAGCAGGAGGAAGAACAGACCGCAACTTTGCTGCGCACCAAAATGCAGGAACAGTCGGAAGTGTGTGAACATACAGTCAGTGAGAAAGATCTGCTGATAAAAGACTGGGAAGACAACTGGAAGCTTTATGCTGTTGAAACAGACGGACAGCAGTTTTTGGGTGAACAGCCGTCGAAAGGACAGGTGCCGGAAGATTTGACGGATGATGCGCTGCGGGCGGCCTTTTATGGCATTCGTGACGCTTATGAGAAAGAACATATGGATCTGGATGACAAAAAGCAGCTGATGGAAAGCTATGCACGTTCTATGGAGCGTCTGACAAAGAGTATTGCCGATAGAAATCTCCAGATGGCGCGTATGGAAAATCTGCGGGCGGATGGCCAGATTTATCAGACAGCCGCTGAGAATATCAGGCAGATCAGGCAGGACCTTGAGAATATGGCACAGCAGGCCGACAATATGCGGCAGCAGCTGACGGCTATTGAAGCGGACAAGAATCGTCTGTACGGCAGTGTTGCTCAGGCAGTCAATGTGATTGAGGAAAAATACGGTGCCTATAAAGAGGTGGCGTTAAATGATCAGAGTTATGAATCCTACGTGGAGAATATGCGTCAGCTCTATGAAAATACTTCGGCGGAGTATCGTTCGCTGACTGGACGTATTGAGCGTCTGACAAAGGAATTGTATGCGCTGGAGGGAATCAGGCATGATGTGGAACGCTTGATGAAGCTTTGCCATGTACAGGAAAATCTGACAACAGAAACATTGGATGAGCAGATCGGATTGAAGCGCAGATATGAGGAACTTCTGAGACGTTATGAGCAGATGCAGTCCCAGTATTTTGCAAAAAGAGATGCGTTTGAAAAGGACAAAGCCAAAGCAGTGTCAGAACTGCATCAGTTAGGTGCAGAAGGTCTGGCGGCAGAACTTCGTGAACATCTCAGCCTTCCGGAGAATGCAGAAGCGGCCGGCAGAGTGATGCAGGAAATTGAGGAAACCATTGACCTGATCCGTATAGAGAAAGAGCGTGTCGGAAAAAACATGGAAGACCTTGTCAGCATCAAGGACAGTTTTGAAAGTCAGTGTCTTCAGATTTGTCAGAACATCCGGATGGAACTGGATAAACTGCCGAAGATGTCTGCGATTGTCATGGATAACGAGCAGATTCAGATGGTCGGCCTTACCATTCCTTATGTTAAAGAGAATTTTTACAAAGAGAAAATGTCTGCTTATATTGATGATATTGTTAATCAATCGGATACCCTTGGAACGCAGGAAGAGAAAATGCGCTATATCCGGCAACAGTTGGCCTGGAAGCGGCTGTTTTCGGTGATTGTAACAGATATGAATGCCATTCGGCTGACACTCTACAAGAGAGAGAGAATTGCCAGCCAAAGTCGTTATCTGAAGTATGAAGAGGCGGTGGGCAGTACAGGGCAGTCCCAGGGAATTTATATTCAGTTCCTGATTGCAGTGATCCATTATATTTCAGCTATTCATGCAGGCGCGGCTGCAGGTGAGCATCTCAGGAAAGTCCTGTTTATTGATAATCCATTTGGCGCAGCCAAGGATATTTATATCTGGGAGCCTATTTTTGCCTTATTAAAAACCAATGATGTACAGTTGATTGTTCCGGCAAGAGGTGCAACGCCGGCAATTACAGGTAAATTTGATGTCAATTATGTTTTGGGACAGAAGCTGATGAATCATCGTCAGCAGACGATCGTCGTAGATTATCACTCCAATGTGAAGATTGACGAAATGGAATATGTGAAGATTAATTATGAGCAGGAAGTTTTTGACTTTGTTTAGGGCGTTAGTTGTCAAGTGTTTACTTGTGTGTTAAAATGCCCTTAGCGGAGCCGACGGCTTTGCAGTGAGGAGATGAATAAATTGGAGAATAATAAGATAAATGAAGGCGCGCTGACCAAGCAGATCAAGACCCTTGTGATGCAGGAGCGTTATGAAGAAGCCATGAAGGTTCTGGATGAGATTGAAGTCAGCAAGATCCGCAATATCTCTATCCTTTGCCTGGTCGGTGAAGTTTATATGGGCCTGAAGCGTTATGATGAAGCAGAACAGATACTTCTGCGTGTTTATGAGAAGAATCCGAATACAAGACGAATCCTTGATCTGCTGACAACGTTGTATATTGATAAAGGTGAGTATTCTGAGGCAGAATATTATTATAAAGAGTTCATTGGTGTGGCATCCAGAGATCTGCATCGCTATATTCTGAGATACAGATTGGATAAGGGCAAAGGGGAACGTCTTTCTGTTTTGATCGATACCCTTGAGAAGTTAAAAGATTATGAATACATAGAGGAGTGGGCTTATGAGCTGGCGACTTTATATGAGGCCAGCGGTGAGACGAAGAAATGCATTCATGAATGTGATGAGATCGTGCTGTGGTTTGGCCATGGAGAATATGTGGACAAGGCCATTGCGCTGAAATGTAAATTGACAGGTGAGCCGCTGCCGGAGATTTCAACGGTTGAACAGCATCGCGTTGAGGAAGAACAGCGTGCGGCCCATGAGAAGCAGCTGACAGAATCTATAGGTGCAGAGATGGGCATTGAGGGTTTTGCCGGTGCGGATTATGAGGGAAGCATTGATCTTGATCTCATTCAGCGGGCAATGGATGGGGCAGCGCCTGAAGCGGCAGATGAACCGATTGTCGAAACAGCTGTGACAGAGGACACACTTCAGGATGAAGTGATTGTGGAAGAGCCGGTATTAGAAGAAAATGAAGAGCCGACATTAGAAGAAAATGAAGAGTCGGCGGGAAGCGCTGAAGGTGAAGAGACGCAGGATGCGGCAATGGCCGTTGATGCGGGAAATACAGACAGCGAAACGGTGAATGCAGATGGAAATACGGCAGATGATGACGGGCATGCAGAGTCTGCTGATGAAGACAGTGAAGCAGAACAACCGGATGAAGAAAATGAGAAGTCTCATATTGCCCATCTGTTCAGCTCATTGATGTTTGGCAGGAAAGAGAAAGAGAAGCATTTTGACTGGTCTACTCTGAAATTGGCCAAAGAAAAAGGGGAAAAGCCTGACGAGATCGAACTGGCTGCTGCAGCGATCACTGCCGCCCAGAGCCAGGAGAGTCAGGCAGGCGAGAAGGATGAAGATATTTTCCTTCATGAGGAAATGCCTGTTGAGGAAATGTCAGAGAATACGGTGGCAGAGGATGCACCGGAGAAAGAAGTGCCGGAATCAGAAGAAGCCGAAGATGCAGCGATTTCTACAGAGGGACTCAGCGAGGAGGATGCAGATTTCTTCGGCAAACTGATGGGTGAAGATCTTGTTGCGGATTACACACGCAGCCAGGACAGTGAAGAGGAGATCATTGTGGATGATGATGGTGTGTCAGAGGATACGGTTATTATCGATGATGATGATGATTCAGAGAATGAAGCACCAGAAGCTGCAGCTGCGGAAGATGAAATTATCATAGACGGTGATGACGAGAAGGATGAAGTCATTCCGGAGACAAAAGAGGATACATTGGATGATCTGTTTGGCATCGCCGGTGAAGTCCATGAAGATGAGCTGATAGATGATGATGACGAAGATGAAGTGATCTCGGAGGATGACAGCAGCAGTCAGAATGATTCGGCGGACGAAGAAGAGGATGAAGATGACGAGGAGGATGAGATCTCGGATGATATTCATGCCTCTGATACAGTTCTGGATATTTTCGGCACGGTGACAGGTGTAGAGAGTATTAAGAGTCAGTTGGCGAAGACATTCACCAAGTTTGAAGATCCGGCACTTGACAATATGGACTTGCTGGCACCGTATGATATTAACTTTGTTGTAACTGGTTATGATATGAGCGTCAAGTCCCAGATCGCCATTGGTATTGCAAAGGCCTTGAATACATATGGCATCTGTGATAAGAACAAGCTTGTCCGAGCAACGGCACAGGATCTGAACGGCCGAGATTTTTCTATGATCTTTGAGAAACTGAAAGGCGGCTGCCTGATCATTGATGGGGCAGGTATGCTGGATGATAAGGCTGCGGGCATTATTGTTGATTTTGTTCAACAGGACAATCAGGACGTAGCCATTGTTCTGGAAGGCGAAGAGGATAAGATCAAGGAATTATTCAGAAAATATCCGGTTCTTCACAGCAAGTTCCTGAATATCATTCATATTGGCAAGTACAATGAGAATGAACTTGTTCAGCTGGCAGAGGGATACGCCAAGAAGAAAGGCTATGAGATCTCAGGACCGGGAGCAGCTTCGCTGAAGACATTGCTGCGTGAACGTATGCAGGATGGCTATTCGGTTGATTATGAAGATATTATGGCCATTATTGAGGAAGCGATTGCCAGCCTCGAAAAGCGCAACATGAAGAATCTTTTCATGACTGTTCTTGACAATAAATACGAAGAAGCAGCCATGTTCATGCTTCAGCCGGAGGACTTTAAGAACATCAACATACCGGACTAAAGCAGGCTATAATGGGAATATTGATATACTGTCTATAAATGCTATAAAAACTGCATTGTACCGGGATATAAAATAAACGCAGTATGGTCAGTAAAATTCAAAAAGGGATTCTGAACGGGACTATTTTCACACAGGTGCTTCAGCGCTTGTCGGTACTTAGGTGGTGTTTTTTGTCACCTTATGTACCGTTACCAGCGCTGGAAGCGAGAGCGGCCTGTGAAAAATAGCTCGTTTAGAATCCCTTTTCAGATATTTGAAGTCCGTACTGCACTTATTTGGGGTACTGCAGCTTTTAAACCTAAAAAAAATTGGTCCGACAAAAAAATAACTGAGTTGTCACAAATATTCGAACATCCGATTGCGTGCAAGCAATAAAAAATATTTCGCATGGTAATTAATATAAGTACAAACTATTGTATACTATGTGCAATTTTGACTGATTTTGAATTTATTATGAAAAGTCAACTGTGCCTTTTTCACAAAATAATTCGACGAATTTCAATAAAATAGCGGAATTAATGAATTTTAGGAATAAAAAACTTACTTTTTGGAACGTTGAAAAGTTGGTCAAAATCTTGACAAAACATTCTAAAACGTGTAGGATGTATGTAGTGGCGTTTCTGAGAGATTCATTACATATTTAATCTGGTATGAATATGTGTGATTAAGAAGCTTACTGAAATAAGGAGGTATTTATTTTGAGAATCTTAGTATGTGTAAAACAGGTACCTGATACTGCAGAGATTAAGATCGATCCAGTAACGAATACACTGATTCGTGCAGGTGTACCAAGTATTGTCAATCCATTTGATGCATGCGCACTTGAAGTTGCAGCAAGAATCAAAGACGCAGATCCAAGCACAGAGATTACATTATTATCCATGGGTCCAGATCAGGCAAAGGATGCATTAAGAGAGTGTCTCGCAGTTGGCGGCGACAAAGCATATCTTTGCAGCGACAGAAAATTCGGCGGTTCTGATACACTGGCTACAAGCTACATCTTAGCTTCAGCTATCCAGTCTATCGAAGAGAAAGAAGGCAAATTTGACCTCATCCTTGCTGGTAAACAGGCTATCGATGGTGATACAGGTCAGGTTGGTCCTGAAATTGCAGCACATATGGGTCTTGCACAGGTTACATATGCAGCAGAAGTTTCTGTAGAAGGCGATGATATCATCGTTAAGAGAGAAAGCGACAAAGGTTACGATATGATTTCTGTTCAGAAACCAGCAATCGTAACAGTTGTTAAGACTGAATTTGAGCCAAGATATCCTACGATCAAGAGTAAGATGGCAGCCCGCAAGAAAGAAATCACAGTTATCACATCAGAAGATATTCCGAATATCGATCTGACACGTTGTGGTCTTAAGGGTTCTCCTACAAAGGTTAGAAAGACATTTACACCAGTGAAGAATAAGAACTGTGTAATGGTTAATGAAGGCGAAGTTGAAGTATCAGCAGTTAAGCTTGTTGATCTGCTTGTAGACGCCAAAGTACTGTAAGGAGGATATGGGCATGAGTTTTGAAGAATATAAGAATCTTTGGGTATTTGTAGAGACAGAAGAGAATGAAGTAAAGCCAGTTGGCTACGAACTTCTTAATCCAGGCCGTGAACTTGCAGATAAGATGGGCGCTAAGCTTGTTGCAGTTGTTATCGGCGGTAAGGTTGAAGATATCGCTAAGAAAGCAATCGAATACGGTGCTGACGAAGCTATTCTCGTTGAAGGCGACGAATACTTTAACTATACAACAGATGCATACAGCATCGCTATGAAGACACTTGTTGACAAGCATAAACCATCAGCAATCCTGATCGGTGCTACCAACAACGGCCGTGACCTTGGTCCTAAGATGGCTTGTGATCTGAATACAGGTCTTACAGCTGACTGTACAGGTCTTGACTATGATGTAGAAGCTGGCAACATGGTTTGGACACGTCCGGCATTCGGTGGTAACCTGATGGCTATGATTCTTTGCCCGGATAATCGTCCACAGCTTGGTACAGTTCGTCCAGGTGTATTCAAGAAACCTGAACTGGTTGAAGGCAGAGAGGGTACAATCACTCGTGAAGATATCCATGTAGCTGCTGATCAGATCAGAACAAAACTGATCAAGAGAATCGAAGAAGTTGCTGAAGCTGTTAACCTTGAAGAAGCTGAAATCATCGTTTCCGGTGGTCGTGGTGTAGGTTCAGAAGAAGGCTTTGGTGTTATCCGTGAGTTAGCAGATGTACTTGGGGCAACAGTAGGTGCTTCCCGTGCAGCTGTTGATGAAGGTTGGATTCCACGTGCACATCAGGTAGGCCAGACAGGTAAGACTGTAGGTCCTAAGCTGTACATCGCTTGTGGTATTTCCGGTGCTATCCAGCATGCTGCTGGTATCTCTGGTTCTGATTGCATCGTAGCAATCAACAAAGACCCAGATGCACCTATCTTTGATGTTGCTGATTATGGTATCGTTGGTGACCTGTTCACTATCATCCCTATCATGATCGATCAGATCAAGAAAGTAAACGCATAATTTCATACCAGATGTATTATGTTTGCCCTGCGGCTTTGGCCGCGGGGCTTTTTGTATGCCGCGGAGGAAAATTTCGAATATCGCCATGGTTAAGCGCTGGCAAAGAGAATAAATGAAAATGATTTACGTTACTGTTAATGATAAGTTATTATCAACTAACCTAAAATAACTGAGAAAATTTTATTGCTAAATCCTATTAAGAGAATTTATCATTTAAGCCGCATGTTTAGCGGCTTTTTTTAATTGACAGCTTTTTTCTTACGCGATAAAATACTAATCGTTAGCAGAACCTAACTGAATGAAAGGATATTATGATGAAGGAAATAATAAGAACTATTATGATATCTGCGACAATTGCTATTTTGACAGCCTGCTCTGGGAGAAATGTTTCAATGGAAACTGAGGTCTCTTCTGAGGTGAGTTCTGAAAACGTTGTCACATCTTCGGAACTGACTTCAGAAAATGCTTCTGATGATGCAGAGGCGGTCAGAGATGTTTTTGCCATGGATACCTATATGACAGTGAAGGCTTACGGTTCTAACGGTGATGCGGCTGTTGATGCAGCGGTGGATGAGATTAACCGACTGGATGCGCTGTTGTCCACAGGTAAGAAAGACAGCGAGATTGGGCAGATTAATGCGAATAACGGCGGACAGTTATCAGAAGATGGTGCGGTACTGATGGAACGTTCTCTGGAACTTTATAAAAGCACCAATGGCGCATTTGATGTGGCGATTTACCCGGTGATGAAGGCCTGGGGATTTACTGATGGCAATTATCAGGTGCCGGATGCAGACACATTGAAGGCAACGCTGGAACTGGTGGATCCTTCTTTGATTGATTATGACAAGGAGACTTCAACCGTCAGCTTCAAAAAGGATGGTGTCCAGATTGATCTCGGTGGTATTGCCAAGGGCTATACATCCTCCAGGATTATGGATATTTACAAGGAGAAGGGTGTGACAAGCGGCCTGGTAAATCTGGGAGGAAATGCCCAGGTATTTGGTACAAAACCAGATGGCAGCTTGTGGCGTGTAGCGGTTCAGAGCCCCGATTCAGAAGATGAATATCTGGGGGTTCTTGAGACGAAGGATAAGGCTATTATTACATCCGGCGGTTATGAGCGCTATTTTGAAAAAGACGGTGTGACATATCATCACATTATCGACCCGTCAACAGGATATCCGGCGGATAACGGCTTAATTTCCGTAACCATTGTCAGTGCGGACGGTACATTGGCAGATGGTCTTTCTACATCTTTGTTTGTTATGGGAAAGGACAAAGCCACTAATTACTGGAAAGCGCACAGTGATGAATTTGATATGATTCTCCTGACAGATGATGAAAAGCTTTATGTCTCAGAGGGGATAAAAGACAGCTTTACATCAGACAGAGAATTTGAAATTGTAGAAAAGTAGAAGAGGATGACGCAGGATGAAGTTTTGGAAAAGATTTGGCGGCTATATGCCGATTCTTGCGACAATTGTTGTCGTGGGATGCGTCGGTACTGCGCTGAAAGGCTATGCAGCGCCGGTTTATGAGGTAGAGCAGCCGGAAAATATTCAGAGTACCGAAGCAGATGCAAAAGAGAAAATGCAGGAAACAGAAGAAACTGAGCAGGCTAAGAAGGGAAACTTCGATTTGGCAGATGGTTTTTACAAGGGCAGCGGCACCGGTTTTGCTGGTACAGTTTCTGTTTCTGTAGAAATTAAAGACAAGAGTATTATTGCAATCAATATTCTCAGCACCCAGGATGATGAGGCTTTCTTTAACAGAGCCAAGGGTGTCATTGACAAAATTATTGCCGGACAGACACTGGATGTGGACGTGGTGTCCGGAGCAACCTACAGCTCCAACGGTATCATCAGTGCTGTAAAGAATGCCCTGACCGGAGAGCAGGATACAAGCACACCGGCTACGACGGCAAGCAGCAGTAGTCAGAGTTCACCATCCATTGAAACGGTGGATGATTCCAATCAGACATGGAGAGACGGCATCTACTACGGCAGCGGTACCGGATTTAATGGCGAAGTACAGGTTGAGGTGGTGATTGCTGATGGGAAAATCAGCAATATCAGCGTGGTCAGCCATAATGATGACAGTAGTTTTATGAGTCAGGCCCAGGGATTGATTCCGAATATCATCATTTCCCAGAGTACCAATGTGGATGCGGTTTCAGGTGCTACTTACAGTTCCAGAGGTATTATTGATGCGGTGCGTGCGGCACTGAAACAGGCAGTAGTTAATGGCTCTTCAAATGATGCCGATGACAGCAATGATGACAATAACAATAATGATAATAACAACAGCAACAATAATTCGACAATTGTCGAAGGAAAAGTACCTTACGAAGAGGGCATCTATTATGGCACAGGTGAAGGATATGCCGGAGATATTCAGCTGGCAGTTGTGATCCAGGATAAGACCATCAAAGCCATACTGGTGACAGAATGTGAAGATGATGCTGCTTTCTTTAACAGAGCCAAGAGTATCATTAACGAAGTTCTGAAAAAACAGTCAACAGATTTGTCAGGTATTGACACTGTGTCTGGAGCAACGTACAGCTCCAACGGTATTGTCGAAGCCCTGAGGGAAGCTTTCAAAGCAGCTGAAAACGGTAACAGCGGCAAGCCGGCTGAATCGGAAACGGAGACAGAAACTGAGACTGAAACGGAAAGCGAAACAGAGACAGAACGCGAAACAGATACTGGAAATAGAGACAGCGTTTATATTGATGGTGCCTATACCGTCTCTGTTGTGTGTGAACCGGATGAGGATCAGGATTTTGAAGCTTACAATCTGTCAATGACCGTTCATATCAAAGATGACAAAATTACAGCAGTCACAGACATTGTCGGTGATGGCGATCAATCCAATGGAAGCTATATCAAACGTGCAGCAGAAGGTACTTCAAAACTGCCGGGGGTTGTAACGCAAATTACAAAAAAAGGCGGCCTTGATGCCGTTGATACGGTGACAAGAGCAACCTGTTCATCCAATACCATTATCGAGGGATGCCAGAAGGCATTAGAAGCTGCAAAGCGGACACCGGGAGAAAGCGAGACAGAGAAACCGGCAAACAGAACTTATGCAGATGGCACCTATACTGTTTCTGTTATCTGTGAGCCGGATGCAGATGGAGATTTTGAAGCTTACGATTTGACCATGACGGTTCAAATTGAAAATGACCGGATTACAGATATTTCAGGTATCAGCGGCAATGGTGACAGCGACAATGACAGCTATATAAAAAAAGCGGCCCAGGGTACTTCAAAGTATGTGGGTGTGGTGACACAGATTACAGAAAAGGGTATGCCGGAAGGCATTGATGCAGTTGCAAGAGCAACCTGTTCCTCCAATGCGATTATCGAAGGCTGCCAGAAAGCACTGGATGAAGCAAAAAAACTGGCAGAGGAAGGTAAATAGAGATGAAGACATTTTCGGTTCGAGCGGTGAATCTGGTACTTATCGTTGCATTGTTAATCGGCTATAACACTGTATTGACACTGCGGGATAAGGATGATCAGATTGCGAAACTGACAGCAGACCTGGAAAGTGCCAATTTATATAAGCAGTCTGTCATGCAGTCCCAGGAGGATGCGGCAGGCGGCAGTTATGAAGATGGCATCTGGAAAGGCGAGGCACAGGGATTTGGCGGAGTCATTCAGGTGGAAGTCACTGTTGAGGGCGGTTCCATTACAGATATCAGTATTGTATCAGCAGAAAAGGAGGATGGCGCTTATCTTTCCATGGCGGAGGATATTATCCCGACAATCATTGATGCACAGAGCGCAGATGTAGATACGATCAGCGGAGCAACATTCAGTTCCACCGGGATTAAAAATGCAGTTGCGCAGGCATTGGAAGAGGCGGCAAAATAAATGAGCAAAATCGATATACATCATCTTACAAAAAAGCAGCGCAAGCAGATGCACGGCTGGCTTCGGGCAATCATACAACTTTTATATTTCCTGTTTCTGCCCTCAGCTTATACAGCCGCTTTTGCAGGCGTCAAATATATTTTCACACAGTTGGGTGCAGGAGAAAAAATCGGTCTGACATCTTTTGTGTCGGTACTGATTGTCCTGTGTCTGTATACCATTGTATTCGGGCGTTTCTTCTGTGGATTTGCCTGTGCATTCGGAAGTTTTGGGGATGCAGTTCACTTTGTCTATGTGTGGATTTGCAAAAAAATCAAGAAAAAGCCGGTGAAACTGCCGGAAACAGTAACTTCAAAACTCTCAAAGGTGAAATACGTTGTGTTGGCTGTGATTGTACTCCTTTGCTTCAAAGGTGTGTACAGTCAGACACAGGGGTACAGTCCATGGGATGTTTTCTCTATGCTGCATGCCTTTAACTTTAAGTTAGGCGGCTATCTGCTGGGAATTGTCCTGCTGGTACTGATTATGGTGGGCATGGCCCTTCAGGAAAGATTTTTCTGTCGATTTCTGTGTCCGATGGGTGCAGTATTCTCATTACTGCCGATGCTGCCGTTCTTCACCCTTAAGAGAGAACGGGAACAGTGTATCAAAGGCTGCAGTGCCTGTACAAAACAATGTCCGTCAGACATCGGTCTGCCGGAGGCCGGTTCGCTGGATGTCAGCGGTGACTGTTTCCAGTGCCAGAAATGTATTGACACCTGTCCACGGATGAATATCCATTGTGGACTGCCGGGTATCAAAGGCAATGAAGTGGTATTGACTTTAATCAGGGCATTGATTTTGCTTGGCCTGTTTATCTGGCTGGGAATTTAAGTATTGGCGAAAGAAAAATTGCCGGAGAATGAGTTATTTGATCAAAGAACAGGAGCTGGGGTGCCATTGGCATACAGCTCCATAAAAAGGATTAATGATTAGCGTGTGCTAACGCTGATTTTTAATAAATGGCTCGATTTGAGTTGGATTTTACACTAAATGCATAATTCAAATTTCATACTTACAAGGAGGACGATATGAAAAAGAATGAATTAATTAATAAGACATTGGCCGGTCTGATGATTGCAGCGATGACAGCCGGCGTGTGCCCGACAACTGCATTTGCGGTGACTGGGGCTCAGGTAGCAGCAGATGGAACTTATACAAAAGAAGTAACCGTTTCAGATGGTGGAGATGCTTTTACAGATTATAAAGTTTCAGTTTCTTTAAAAGTTGAGAACGGTAAGTTCTCAGCAATTACGGTTACACCTGTTGGAGAGTATGATGACGACAATGATACATACCTCGACAGAGCTGAAAATGGAAATTCTAAGAAAAATTTCGTGGGATACAGTTCTTTAATTGGACAGAATGCAACCGAGGACACTGTTAATAGTTGGAATGTTGACACAAAATCAGGTGCAACATATTCATCAAAGACGGTCAAATCAGCGCTTGTGCAGGCAATTAATGATGCGCCATCAGCGACAGTTGAAGTCAACACAGCCAACCTTGAAGCAGCTATTGCAAAGGCAAAAGGTCTGACGGCAGCAGATTATACAGCAGAAAGCTGGGCTAAATTACAGACAGCTTTGACAGCAGCGGATACAGCCCTTACAGCAAAGGAAAGCCAGGATGCAGTAGACACAGCAGCAAGCAATTTGAATACAGCGATTGATGCCCTTGTGAAGAAGCCGGAAGAGGTAAAAGTCAATACAGAAAAGCTTGAGGCAGCTATCGCAAAGGCAGATGCGCTTAAAGATAAAGAAGCAGATTATACAGCAGAAAGCTGGAAGACAATGCAGACAGCTCTGACAGAAGCAAAGTCAGCACTTGCAGCAAAGGAAAGCCAAGATATGGTAGATGCAGCAGAAGCAAAATTGACAAAGGCTACGAATGAGCTGGTAAAGGCAACTGTTTCCACAGATGTTTATGTTCTGATGAACATTCCTTATGACAAGTTCTATGAAGCAGAGGGTGATAAGGATGATGTTGATGCTGTAACATCTGCTACTTTGAATAAAACAAGGTCAAGTCTGGCAGCAGGTTCTTACCATGTAAATAGTGATGGTTCAGATATTACAGGTGTGACATATCCGGTTAAGATTTCTGATGCATCAGCTCTGGAAAAATATAAGAAGATTACTGATGATAGCAAGGTTGACATTACTACATCAATAAAGGGGAAGACATCAACAACGACTTATACGGGGAAAGATGCGTTATTTGAAGGTGACAGTTACTCTTATTACATTTTGAGCGAAACGCCTTCCTACTATAAAGAAGCAACTGTTAATGCAGATGGTTCTTTAAGTTTCGGTAAAACTGAAGGTACAGAAGTAAAAATATTGAGTAATGTAACAGCGGACTTCAAAACATCTTCAAATTATGGCGATTATCAAATTAATCTTTCTGAACTTCCATCCGATATAAAAACAGTGTATGGTGTTGTTATAGGCACAAAAGAGGGCGATAATTATGGCCTTCGTCATGTAGAAAATATCTGGAAAAATACCAAACTGGCGTGGAGTACCGGATTTGTAACAGAAGCACATGGTAGCCCACTTCAGTACAAGGATTATGTGAATATGATGGGACAGACAATCGACAAGATTACATATTACACTAATGCAGGTGTTTATGAAATACCTGTAGATATCAAAGTTCCTGTTAAATTTAATGGCAGTGTCAAAGTTGAGAATGGTAAGGCTTCGGATGGCAGCGTATCAGCAACTGTTGAAGGACTTCCAGATGATTATGCTGCTGAATACAGTGTGGATGGACTCAGTGATGTTAAGTTAGAAAACGGTAAGCTGACATTTGCAGCTGCACAGGCCAGAGGTGGCAAATACACATTGACTGTATCTGATAAGAAACATAAATATGCAGATATCACAACAACATTTACGTTGACAACAGATGCAACACCAATTACTTATGACAGTGAAAAAGCATCCCTGGTAACAGCAGATGGCTATACAGCAGATGATTTAGCTGCTTATGTCAAGAGTATTGAATCTGTATCTGTAGATGGGACATCTTATGCGGCTTCCGGCAAAGGTGCTGTGAAAATTATCAAAGAAGATGGCACTATTGATGCAACTGCAAAGCCGTTTGCAAATGCCAAGGATGGCCAGGAATTTGAAATTGTTGTCAAAGCAACAGGCTATGAGAACGATTATACCTTTACATACAAATATGAAGATGCTTATACATATGTTTATGCAGGCCTTAGCTGGGCAGAATACTGGGCAGCCGAAGGCGTTCAGGCTGCAGGTGATGCTTCTTCTTCCGATGCATATGACCTTCGTGATGAGTATGACAAGGGTGCATTTGATACAGTTACAAGAGCAACAGCAAATCATGGTCTTCACAGAGGAAGCTTCCAGTGTACAGATGTGATTGAGGCAGAAAATGGTAAGGAATACAAGATTTCGTACTGGAAATCTGAAGGTAAAACAACAAAAGCAGTGCTGACAGATGGCAATGAGATTACATTTAACCGCGGAACAATTACAGAAGCAGATGGTACAACAACAAAAATGACTGAGCATCATGTAACAGGTCTTAAATATGTGCCGGTCAAAGTTGCAAAAGATGATTATGAAGCTTTCAAAGCAAAATATGATGTAGTTGAAAATGGCGGCACACTGGCAGGCGGTTATTCTGAAAACAAACTGAGCAGCTACAATGGTCTGGTAGCAGAAGTAACATCTGCAACAAATGGACTTAAGACAGCAACTAAGAATTCAGATGGCTCCTTCAGCTTCTCTGCGAAAGCCGCAGGTACAGAATCCGGTATTAAAGAGCAGGCATTAAAGACAGCACCTTCTGCAACTGATGTTGGCTTGACAGTTCAGGAAGGAGAAGGAAAATATGGTGAGTTCCTTCGTGTAGATATGAAAGGAGACTATGGTGATCTTGCCGCAAATATGCAGGCTGTGAAGTGGACATATTATGGTTCAGACAGTACATATAAGAATGCCTTGGCAACTTATGGTACAAAGTTTGCAGCTGATAACTGGATGCATAAATCAATGGGTATTCAGCTTGGCCTGACAGATTCTCTCAGATGCATATTGCCTGCAGGTACAGATGGTACAGGCTACTGGACAATTACAGTGACTGCCCTTGGATACGAAGATGTGACCTACCAGTTCCAGGCAACAGATGAGAATATTGCCAAAGCGAATCCTGTGACAGATACAAGTGAATTGGAAGCTGCAATTGAAAAAGCAAAAGGTCTGAATAAGGAACTTTACACCGCAAAGAGCTGGAGTAATGTAGAAAGCGAATTAGAAGAGGCAGAAACAGAGCTTGAGAGAAAGCATACTCAGGAAATGGTGAATGAAGCAGCAGAACATTTGAATAATGCGATTGCCAGCCTGAAATCTCAGTATGTGCTGATGAACATTCCATATTCTGCGTTCTACAAGGCAGAAGTTCAGAATGATGTGGATGTAGATATATTTACATCAGCAACACTGAATAAGACAAGAACAGCATCTCTGGCAGGCGGTTCTTACCATACAAATGCTGACGGCAGTCAGATTGACGGTATCACATTCCCTGTTAAAGTAACGGATGATATGGATATGTCCAAATATACACAGGTAACAGATGACGATTCTGTTGACATTACAGTTACAAACAGAGGACAGACAAGCACAACAACTTACACAGGCAAGGATGCTCTGTTCCAGAATGCAGATTATGCATATTATAAACTGACAGAAGTTCCATCTTACTACAAGGAAGTCTCTGTTGATAAAGATGGCAATCTGACATTCGGTAAGACAGTCGGCAATGTGACAACACTGGAAGGCTTAAGCGCAGAACTGTCAACAGAGACAAGTTACGGCGATTATCAGTTAGATATTGATGGCCTTCGCGATAAACTGACAGAGCTTGGTGTGACAAATATCAATGGTGTTGTGATCAATACAAAAGAAGGCAGCAGCTATGGTCTGCGTCATCTTGAAAACATCTGGAGAATGGAAGAACTGGCTTGGGCAACAGGCTTTACAGAAGCTGTTCATGGCTGCCCGACTTCATCTGATCATTATAAAGCAATGATGGGTCAGACAATTACTTCTGTCACCTATTATACAGATAAAGGTATGTACAATATTCCATTGGCAGATATTTATGTACCGGTTAAATTCACACATGATCTTGAAGTAGCCAATGCGGCAATTACAGCAGGCAAGATAGAAGTTACTGTAACCGGTCTGCCGGATGATTATGCTGCTGAATACAAAGTAGATGGCCTTGACGGTGTAAGTGTTCAGAATGGTGTATTAACATTTAACAATGCAAAGAAAGGTAAATACACATTAACAATTTCTGATAAGAAAGGCAAGTATGCAGATATTACAACAGAATTTGAACTTTATACAGAAGCAATGCCAGCTGCATATGATGCGGATAAGAAAGCGCTTGTTAAGACAGCAGATGCGACAGATGAAGAATTTGCTGATTACATCAAGAGCATTTCTGTAGTCAATGTTAATGGTAAGGATTATAGAGCAACAGGTCGCGGTGCAACAGTGATTATTAATGAAGATGGTTCTATTAAGACAGATGCAGCACCATTTGCAGAAGGTGATACATTTGAGATCACAGTAAGTGCAACTGGTTACTTACCACAGAGTTTCACTTATACAACAAAAGAAGCTCCTGCTCCGGCAGAAGTCAACACAGAAGCCCTTAAAGCAACCATTGCCAAGGCAGAAGGACTGAAAGAATCAGACTACACGGCAGAGAGCTGGAAAGCAATGCAGACATCCCTGACATCAGCAAAGGCAGCCCTTGAAGCAAAAGAGTCACAGGAAGCAGTGGATGCAGCATCAGCAAGTCTCCAGTCTTCTATTGATGCACTGAAAGCAGCAACACCTGCTGAAACAGAAGAAGAGACAAAGGATGATAAGAAGGATGAGGCAGAAGCTGTGGACACAGCAGCTCTTGAAAAGGTCATCGCAACAGCTAAGGAGCTCAAGAAGAATGACTACACAGCCGCAACCTGGTCAACTTTGCAGACGGCTTTAACAAATGCAGAAAAAGCCCTGGATGCCAAAGAATCTCAGAAATCTGTAGATGAAGCAGCAAAGACACTGCAGGCAGCAATTGATGGCCTGAAGAAAGCAGCTGATACAACTTCGACAACGGATGACAAGAAAAACAACAATAATAACAACAATTCAACGAACAAGAACAATACAACAAACAAAAATACGACAACAAGTAAGAACAGCCCGAAGACAGGTGATCCTGTAAGCGTACTCGGCCTGCTTGGTGCAGCAATTTCTTCCGTTGGTATTGGTGGTTTAGGATTAAGACTCAGAAAGAAATCTAAAAGAGAAGATGAGGAATAATTCCTGATGAATTGAATATTCGAATGCCAAGAAGGGGCTCCGCTTTCATGCGGGCCCCTTCTCTTTCTGAACGGTTACCTGAATTTTATATTGAGTTGAACTTTGCAGGAGTACTTTAAAAGTGTCCATACTTCTGCTATGATAGTGGATAGAAGAATGTCGATATTCTGAATGAAGCAAAGAAATAGATATAAAAATGTAAAGGACAGAAAAGGATAGATAAATGGCAGAAGTAAAGATTTTATATGAAGATAAAGACATTATTGTGGTTGTGAAGCCTGCCGGGATGGCCTCCCAGGAGGAACGCTCGGCGGATATGGATATGGTGAGCTGGCTGAAGAATTATCTTGTTCGGGAGAAGAAGGTCAAAGGTATGCCGTATATCGGTGTGATCCATCGTTTGGACAAGCCGGTGGGCGGTGTCATGGTTTATGCCAAAACGCAGCAGGCGGCAGGAAAGCTCAGTGAACAGGTGCGAGGCAATAAGATGACCAAGGAATATCTGGCGGTATTGACGGGAACCCTTCCGAAGAAAGAAGGACGGTTGGAAGATATGCTCCTCAGCAACGGCAAGACCAATAGAACAGAGGTGGTGGACGCCAAAACTTCCGGCGCCAAAAAAGCCGTGCTTGAATATAAGGTTAAACGGACAAAATTTGACGAGGGTCAGCAGTATTCTCTGGTGAATGTCCATCTGATCACAGGACGTCGGCATCAGATCCGTGTCCAGATGGCCCATGCCGGTGCAGGGCTTTGGGGAGATACCCGCTACAATCCCGTTTTTGCGGATAAGAAAGGCTGGTTTGACCTGGCGTTGTTTGCATGGCATCTGGAATTTGATCATCCGGTGACAAAGAAGCATCTGGCATTTAAGGTGCCTGCAGGATCACAGATTACAGCCCATTTTAAAGCTGAAGAATGTAAGTAAGCAGGAGAAATAGAAAATGAACAGAACAGTGATGATCAGATTGGCGACACCGGAGGATGCTGCTGAGATGTTAAAAATATATGCCCATTATGTGGTAAATACAGCGATTTCATTTGAGTATGAAGTACCGTCGGAAGAAGAATTCAGAGAAAGAATCGAAAGCACTCTCAAGCGGTATCCCTATATCGTGGCTGAACAGGAGGGGCGTATCATCGGATACGCTTATGTATCAATTTTCCATGAGAGAAAGGCTTATGATTGGGCTGTGGAAACGTCGATTTATGTGGATAAAGACTACAAACGCAGCGGCTGCGGAAAACTTTTGTATCAGGCACTTGAGAAGATTCTCAAGAAACAGCATATCAGCAATCTGTATGCCTGTATTGCCTATACAGAGCATGAGGACGAACATCTGACAAATGACAGTATGCATTTTCATGAGCATCTGGGGTATGAATTGGTGGGCACATTTAAGAAGTGCGGCTATAAGTTCAATAGATGGTATGACATGATCTGGATGGAGAAGATGATCGGGGAACATCCGGAGGCACCTGAGGCGTTTATTCCGTTTGCGGAGATGGATGTCCGGGAGATATTTGAACTTATTTTATAGGGTTTTATGAACTATGGTTGCGCAATTTTATTTTTCTTTTTCTAAGAATTTTTTTTACGTCATATCCATTCCCAGCGCCCCAAGTGGTGCTGTAATAATAATGGCCATGACTGCAACGGACAGCACGATTTTGCCGCATGGCAGTCCGGTAGCAAGGGGAACGGAGCCGATAGCGGCTTGAACAGTGGCCTTCGGCAGATAAGCAATTGCACAGAAAGCGCGCTCTTTGGCGGTGAGATTGGTTTTAAATGTGCAGAGCAATACGCCGACGGTCCTGAACACAAGAGCGATGAAAATCATCAAAACGGCAGAAAGGCCGGCTTCCAATGTGTAACGGATATCCACAGCGGCACCCACAAGAACAAAGAGGATGACTTCAGCTGCCAGCCAGAGTTTGCCGAATTTCTCAGATAATCTTTTGGATACGAAAGTTGTACTTTTGGCTTTCAGAACGCAGGCCATACTGACAACAGCCAGCAGACCGGAAACAGCGACTTTGCCCTCAAGCCATCCTTCAATGGCAATGAGCAGAAAAGAAAAGCCAAGGACGATGATGACTTATTTGTGAAGAAGTGCAAGGAAAAATTCATTTACACAGTCGTTATAAGGCAAAAAATCTTGACAAAGGCCATCTCCTGTCATAAAATGATTTTTGTGAAAACATATTTATATGTGAATGACAGTGAAGAGGATCAGTAGTCTGTGTCAATGGCCCAGAGAAGATATCAGTGGTGTGAGATATCTCCATATGTACAGGTGAACCTGCCTTGGAGTTCTGTATGAAAATACAGCGCATGTCCGGCGTTAGGGACAATTGAGAGGAAGTTTTTATTACAATAATAGAAAGACTTCAAATAGGGTGGTACCGCCGAATGAATTTTGGTCCCTGTTCAGCCGATGGCTGGCAGTGGAAGGAATAGATAAGGGGAAGTGCTTTCTGCTGCAGCAGAGCGTACTTCCCCTTTTGCTGTCAAAAAGGCAGTAAGAGACTGATGTTGCGCCAATTGGCGTATCGTAAAAGATGAGATATAGGAGGCTGTAAAAATGGCAAAAGAAAAGAAGCAGGTTCGTGAGATTACATCCATGAGCGAAGATTTTGCGCAGTGGTATACAGACGTTGTTGTCAAAGCAGGTCTGATTGGTTATACAAGCGTTAAAGGTTGCATGGCAATTAAACCGGCAGGTTATGCGATCTGGGAAAATATCCAGCATGAATTGGATAAACGTTTCAAGGCAACAGGTGTTGAAAATGTTTATATGCCAATGTTTATTCCTGAAAGTCTGCTCCAGAAAGAGAAAGACCATGTAGAAGGTTTTGCACCGGAAGTTGCATGGGTAACCCATGGCGGTCTGAATGAACTTCAGGAAAGAATGTGTGTCCGCCCGACATCCGAGACATTATTCTGCGATTTCTATGCCAAAGAAATCCAGTCTTATCGTGATCTGCCAAAGTTATACAATCAGTGGTGCTCCGTTGTAAGATGGGAGAAAGAGACACGTCCGTTCCTACGTTCCAGAGAATTCCTGTGGCAGGAAGGCCATACCGCCCATGCTACAGCAGAAGAATCCAAAGAGAGAACAGAACAGATGCTGAATCTCTATGCAGATTTCTGTGAGCAGGTACTGGCTATGCCTGTTATCAGAGGTCAGAAGACAGAGAAGGAGAAATTTGCCGGTGCAGAAGCAACCTATACCATCGAAGCATTAATGCATGACGGCAAGGCCCTTCAGTCCGGTACAAGCCACAACTTCGGTGATGGTTTTGCAAGAGCCTTCGGCATTCAGTACACAGATAAAGAAAATAAACTGCAGTATGTCCATCAGACATCCTGGGGTATGACAACCCGTCTGATCGGTGCTATTATCATGGTTCACGGTGACGACAATGGTCTTGTTCTGCCTCCAATGATCGCTCCGACACAGGTGATTGTTATTCCAATTGCCCAGCACAAGGAAGGTGTCCTTGAAAAAGCAGAAGAATTAAGAGACAGATTGAGCGGATTCAGAGTTAAACTGGACGCAACAGACAACAAACCTGGCTGGAAGTTTGCAGAGGCAGAGATGCGCGGTATCCCTGTTCGTGTTGAAATCGGACCTAAGGATATCGGAGCCAATCAGGCTGTCCTGGCACGCCGTGATACAGGTGAGAAGATTGTTGTCAGCCTGGATGAACTTGAGACAAAAGTAGATGAACTTCTGAAAGAAATTCAGTCCAATATGTTCGAGAAAGCACGTGCACACAGAGATGCACACACTTATGTGGCCACAAACTATGATGAATTCAAGGATATTATTGCCAATAAACCTGGATTTGTAAAAGCGATGTGGTGTGGTGATCGTGCCTGCGAAGACAAGATCAAAGAAGAAACAACAGCCACATCCAGATGTATGCCATTTGCACAGGAACATTTATCCGATGTATGCGTATGCTGCGGACGTCCGGCTAAGAAGATGGTGTACTGGGGAAAGGCATACTAAAATGGATATTAATCGACTTCGTATGTTTATTGCTGTAGCAGATTGTCTGAATTTTACAAAAGCTGCAGAAAAACTCTATATCAGCCAGCCGACATTGAGTCGGTATATAAGTGAACTGGAAGAAACAATGGAGGTCGAATTATTTGAAAGAACTACCCGCCGTGTCGTATTGACAAAGGCGGGTAAGCTTTTTTATGACGAAAGCCTTCAAATTATAAAAAAATACGATGCCTTGATTAATCGCGTTGCCCGATTGGGAACAGGTTTGTCAGGAACGTTAAAAGTGGGCTATCTTGAACTGTTTACGCAGAATATTTTGCCCGTTGCCATTAGAAGTTTTCATGAAAAGTTTCCAATGGTTGATATGCAATTAAGAGAGACCAGGTTACAGGAAGCCAATCAAAAAGTTTTAGATGGAGAATTGGATGTTGGTTTTGTCATTACACATGATATGTTGGAGCGCAAACCAGAATTGGAATATCGCCATATTTATGCAGGACAGGTTGAACTGATCGTAAGTAATCAACATCCATTAGCTGCCTATCAAATGGTGAATCCACTGATGTTGAAAGATGAAAAGATTTTAATGTTTGATGCAGGGGAGACACCTGAGTTGCAGGAACAGATTACCAACATGTGTATGAAAGCAGGCTTTATGCCGAATTTTATTACAGGGAATTTTTCGCCTGGGGCTATTTTTTTGATGGTACAGGCAGGGATGGGTGTCTCTTTGCTCTCGTCATTAATTACATCTGTACTTTTGACAGATGATAGATTTCATACATTGACCCTTGAAGGCATACAGGCTGTTGCTAATCTGGAGATGATCTGGAGAAAAGATAATGATAACCCTTGTATCCAGAATTTTGTCAGTGAGGTTGAAGAAGCAGCACATCCTACCGTGCCAAATATCTCAAAATTGTATTGATAAAAATAAAACATTCATGCCTATTTTAAATAAATGAATGGTGAATCCATTTAGTTCTGATATTTCAATTTTAAAGAAAAAGTCTATATAATTATAAGCAGAAAGAATCCGGATTATCTTTTGAAAAATATAGTGGAGGATATATTTGATGAAAAAGATTGATTTTGAAGCACATTATTATACGCAGGACTTTTTCGATGCAATTGCTGACAGAGAAGGAATTCCAAGCTTCAGAACCTCTGATCAAAGCATGTATCATGGTGGTGACGGAAGGATTGGGATTCGGCCGATCATTCCGAAACTTTTGGAATTGGGTGAAAAAAGAATCAAAGATATGGATGCTGCTGGTGTAGATACGGCCATTTTGTCAGCATCTCTCGGTGTGGAGCAGTTACCTGCAGAAATGGGCATTAAAGAAGCTGAAAAAATAAATGATGCATTGGGAAGTGCCATTGCTCAGTATTCAGATCGATTTAAAGGCTATGCGGTTTTGAATGTAAAGAATATACAGTCGGCGGTGCGTGAATTAGAACGCTGCAGAAAGAAATATGGCTTTGTAGGATGGAATGCATTTTCAAATTATGGCAGTCAGAATCTGGATGATCCAGACATGTATGTTTTATTTGAAACGGTGGTTAATTTAGGAATGTTTGTGTACATACATCCTACAGTACCTGTTGCGGACTGCTTTAAAGGCTGGGGTCCTGCTCTGGCCACATCTGGATTAGGTTTTGCGGAAGATACGGCAGTGGCACTTACAAGACTGATTTTAAGTGGTATTTTTGATCGACTGCCAGAGTTAAAAATTGTTATCGGGCATAGTGGTGAAGCTTTTCCATTCCTTATTCAAAGATTAGATGATGCTTATCTTCGCTCAAAATGGACGAATTTAGCAAAAAATAAAAAAATGCCAAGTGAATATTTTGGTACCAATATTTGGATGACAACGAGTGGTAATTTTTCGGTTCCTGCATTTCAATGTGCGTATGATACATTTGGAAGTGAAAGAATCATGTTTGGGACAGATTATCCGATGGAAGACATGATTCGCAGTGTCGAATTTGTTGACAAATTACCTATATCGATTGTTGATGCTGAAAAAGTTTATTATAAAAATGCTGAGAAATATTTTGGCTTATAGTTCATTTTGAAGGGGGTGTGAATATGGAGAGTATCAAAGGGTTTAGTCTGGTTAATTGGATTTTTGTTATATTAGGTTTAATCTGTGCATTTATATGTCCGGCGTTTATACAACCGTGGAGTACATTGACACCTGCAGGCGTTACGATTTTCTTTGTATTTGTTGGTACATTGTTGATGGTAATCGGCAGTAATAGTTTGATTTGGCCAATCTTTGCAGCAATGGCAGGATTAGTTGCTTATGGATGTACAGACGGTAATGCGATTGCAGCAGCATTATTTAGCAATGGGACAGTTGTTATGATGCTTGGTGTCTTTCCGTTGAGTTGGGCATTAAATGAAAGTGGATTTGGATATGTCGTTGCCCACTTTTTATTAACACGGAAAGTGCTTAAAGGAAGACCGGTATTGTTTACGATGGTTCTGTTCTTTGCGCTCCTTGTTATGGCAATTTTTACAAGTGTATTTGGCGCGTTAATGTTCGGATTGCCATTGGTTAAAACACTTTGTAAACAGGCAGGATACGATACAGATAGTCAGTACTACAAGCTGTGTCAGGTGGGAACCTATATGTTTGCAACAATGGGTTGTATGTTTTTCCCATTTACAAATGGTATGGTTTTTGCTTCACTGAATTCTATTAGTACAGCATTTGGTGCAGAAGTTTCAACAGTGGCTTATACCATCTCCGGGTTAGTTGTTGATGTCGTATTTATTATTATCTATGTTCTTATGATGAAATTTGTTTTTAGAGCAGATATGAGTAAGATGGCAAATATTGACGCAGGCAAATTATCATCCGAAGGTGACAACAAGGTAACAAAAAAGCAGTTGGTTTTAGTTATATCTTTTATCATTGCAGCACTGTATAGCTTTGTGGTAGCATTACTTCCTGCAGGCGCGGCAATCACGATTTTTCTAAGTAGATTTGGTGGCTCTTTGTGGTTTTGTATGATTGTGGCTATTCTTTGTATTGTTCATATGGATGGCAAACCGATCATGGATATCAGACGGGCACTCAAAGAAGGTGTGGATTGGAATACGCTTTTTGCAATTGGCGGCTTTATGATGCTTGGAAATTATGTGTCAAGTGAAGATTCAGGTATTATGGGGTGGCTGAGTCAGGTATTTAAACCGATTTTGGGTGGTATTGATAATATCTTTGTATTAATGTTGATTGTATGTTTGATTACAATTATTGTAAGCAATTTCTTCTCAAATATGATGACAGTGATTATCTTTGGCAGTGTTGTAGGTCCTTTTGTAGCGAATTTTACAAATATTAATCCGGTTGTTATTATGACGGCGCTTGTATTTTGTGCATGGAATGCGTATTTGACGGTTGCGGCGAATGGAACTGCGCCAATCTTACTTGGATATGAAGGCATCGACACAAAGTTTATTTGGACAAAAGGAATTATCATAACCATTGTTTATGCAGTTGTTGCAGCGTTGCTGTTTACGTGTATGGCGATGATTTTGTAGATATATTAATATTACTTATATAAACGCAAAGCAATATTAATGTAGATTAATAGCCTCTCCTGTTGTAAAAAAAAACAACTAGTGTTAAAATGCATGTAGGTATTGAACTTACATGCATTTTATACATTATGGAATACAAGGAGGAATATTCATGAAAATGGTAGCAATCAGTCAGGAACTGTCATCTACATCTTATCCGGGCAGAGGTATTATCATTGGTCGTTCTGCCGATGGAAGCAAAGCGGTTACAGCTTATTTTATTATGGGAAGAAGCGTCAACAGCCGAAATCGTGTTTTTGTAGAAGATGGTGAAGGTATTCGTACAGAAGCTTTTGATCCTTCCAAACTTGAAGACCCAAGCCTGATTATTTATGCACCGGTCAGAGTGCTTGGCAACAAGACCATTGTGACAAATGGTGACCAGACAGATACCATTTATGAAGGTATGGATCGCCAGCTTACATTCGAGCAGTCTCTCAGAAGCCGTGAATTTGAGCCGGATGCACCGAATTACACACCTCGTATTTCTGGTATCCTGCATGTGGAGAATGCAAAATTCAACTATGCCATGTCTATTTTAAAAAGCAACAACGGCAATCCGGATTCATGCAACCGCTATACATTTGCATATAACAACGTGCCTGCAGGTGAAGGCCATTTTATTCATACTTATATGGGGGACGGCAATCCACTGCCAAGTTTTGAGGGCGAGCCGACATGGGTGAAAATTGATACTAACGACATTGATGCCTGGACAAAAGAAATCTGGGAAAACCTCAACGAGGACAATAAGGTTTCTCTCTTTGTTCGTTTTATTGATATTGCAACTGGTAAATACGAGTCAAGAATCATCAACAAGAATCACTAATCGGAGGTAGATCAGATGAAAGAATTAGAATTAAAATATGGCTGTAATCCGAATCAGAAACCATCCCGTATTTTTATGAATGAGGGAGAACTTCCGATTACTGTTTTAAACGGACGTCCGGGATATATCAACTTTCTGGATGCTTTCAACGGCTGGCAGCTGGTTAGTGAATTAAAGAGAGCAACGGGACTTCCTGCGGCAACTTCTTTTAAACATGTTTCCCCTGCCGGTGCAGCTGTTGGTCTGCCGTTAACTGACGTTGAGAGAAAGATTTACTGGGTTGATGATATGGGTGAACTGACACCTTTGGCCAATGCTTATGCCCGTGCCCGCGGTGCTGACAGAATGTCATCTTTCGGTGATTTTATTTCCCTGTCGGATGTGTGTGATGTGGCAACTGCCAAATTGATCAAGCGTGAAGTTTCAGACGGTGTCATTGCACCGGGCTATGAACCGGAGGCACTTGAAATGCTGAAAGCCAAGAAAAAGGGCAATTACAATGTTATCCAGATTGATCCGTCCTATCGTCCGGCACCAGTGGAACACAAGGAAGTATTCGGCATTACATTTGAACAGGGGAGAAATGAACTGGTTATTGACAAAGAGATGCTGAACAATATCGTTACTGAAAGTAAAGAACTGCCGGAATCAGCCAAAATCGATCTGGTGATTGCACTTATTACACTGAAATATACACAGTCCAATTCTGTATGCTATGCGAAAGGCGGACAGGCTATCGGTATCGGCGCAGGTCAGCAGAGCCGTATCCATTGTACCCGTCTGGCAGGTCAGAAGGCAGATAACTGGTTCCTGCGTCAGAGTCCAAAGGTATTGAATCTGCCGTTTAAGGAGAAAATCGGACGTGCCGATAGAGACAATGCCATTGATCTGTATATCGGTGATGAATACATGGATCTGCTGGCAGATGGTGAATGGGAGAGAACATTTACAGAAAAGCCGGAAGTATTTACCCGTGAAGAAAAGAGAGCATGGCTTGATCAACTTCAGGATGTGGCACTTGGTTCAGATGCTTTCTTCCCATTCGGGGATAATATCGAGAGAGCCCATAAGAGCGGCGTGAAATATGTGGCTCAGCCGGGCGGTTCTGTCAGAGATGACCAGGTCATTGAAACTTGCAATAAATACGGTATGACCATGTGCTTTACAGGTATCAGACTGTTCCATCACTAGTACATCGTTTCGTAAATAACTATACCAATCGCGTAGGATTTTGAATTTCGTTTGTACAAAATCGAAGGGATACGTTGAATAGGCTGTATGCTTATAGAATACAATGAAAGAGACTATTGTTGAAATGTGCAGATACATTTTGATAGTAGTCTTTTTTTCGTGTGGGAAACGTAGCAGCAGGAATTAACAGAAAGACGACAAGATAAAATTAAAAAAGAAGGTGTAATAAAATTTTAAAAAGAAACAGGGGCGATTGTTGTCGAATAGAGAAGATTGATTGTGGGGTGTGTCATATTGTGAAGGGAGATGGCACATTCCGTCAATGGATGATATTTTACCGGGAAATGAGGACATGTTATACTTCTTTTAACAATTATTGTAAATATTGCTTGAACCAATGAGGGGAAGGCAGAAAGAGGAGAGGTATAATATTGGAAGCAAATATGTGTAAGTTGGAAAACTTTAGAAAAAACGCGGCATCACAGAGTATTAGCTGCGAAATTGTTGGTGGGCATGTTGTACAGTCGGAGATGACTGGGGAGGATGGACATAAGCTGTGCTTCCTGCTGGGAACAATGCTGGAGGATTATTTGTTTAATAGGAAGAAAACGGATCAGGTATTATTCGGACCGGTAGATTTTCATTTGGATGAGAGCAATATTTTTCAGCCGGATCTTGCAGTTGTTGAGCAGAGTGAGAGTTACAGCGGCGGTATGATTCGTACTTCTGAATTGAATAAGATACCGAAATTGATTGTGGAAGTTCTGGCAGATGGCAATGCAATCTATGATTGTCTGGATAAGGCTGTATTATACGGAAAGAATGGGGTGAGAGAGTATTGGCTGATCGATCTCAATGAAGAATTTGTCTATACATATTCCTATAGAAATGGATTTGAATATAGAAGGTATTCTTTTGAGCAGAGTATGCGGAGTGTGTGCTATCCGGGATTTGAATGCTGTATTTCCGATATTTTGTGGGATGGCGGAGGAAGCTTGAAAGAGCTGGCGATGTTTTACCGTTTCAAGAAGGAAATCTATCCTGAGAATAGTGTACAGGTTGTGGCTGAGAACAGCAGTGTGTATGGCGGCTATCAGGAGAGACAATATTCAGCAGAAGCTTTCTATGAATGGATGAATACGAGGAAGAATAAACTGCAGTATACGTCGTTGGTAGAATTGCTGTTAGGTAATATCAGGGAGTCTGCTATGCCGGCATTCAGACATCAGAATGTGCGCGGCAATTTGTATTTTGCTATAAAGTCGTATTTGAAAAAGGAGAAACTTCCCTATCAGTTGTGTTTTGCCCCTATTTTGGTGGAGCTGAAGAAATTGGACCTGCTGGATTCGGTTGTGTCGCCGGATTTGTTCCTCATCAGTAGCGGTGAAGTGATTTATGATAATATTTACAGGGGAGTGCCGCAGTGGATCATTGAGATTGTAACGCCTGCAACGGCTGCACAGGATTATATCGACAAAGCTCAATTGTATCAGTACCATGGTGTGGGTGAGTATTGGATTGTCAATGACTGGAAGCAGCAGGTCATGGTGGTTCGTTATCTGCCATCTGTGACAGAAGGGGAGGACAATATAGAAACATCGGTTTATGATTTCCATGAAAAGATTCCGGTAGGCACATTGCCGGGGCTTGAATTGACAATGAGTGAAGTGTTGAAAGAATAATAAAATTAAGCAGAGAAAAAGGATTTTCGAATGAAAATCCTTTTTCTCATTTAGGTATTTATTGTTATTGTGCTGAAGATGATGAATAAAATTCTGAGAATACATAACTTTCAGTTATAATCTGAAAAAATAGTCCTGTGTAAACTTCAGCAAGGCCTTGCTGGCGGTTGATAAATAGATATTTTTACGAAAGATAATGCTTAGTTCCCACGGGAAGACCGGACGGAATGGTATGGTGTGAATAGTATTGTTATGGGAGTAAAGGTTAATCATTGGTTGTGCAAGTATCAATAGTTGGTTGGAAAGATAGGCATATTGACAGAGAAAATGTGCACTTGCAGCGGTCAGTGTAATTTGCGGCGTTATGTGTTCGGAATGAAAACGTTCCATAATTTGCGTGTGGAGATTAAATGTATCATCAAATGTAATAAAAGGCATATTCCTGAAATCTGAAATGGTTACATAGCTTTTGCTGAACCATGGATGAGACTGACCTGCGCAGGCGACAATCTGATTTTTGACAATTGGAATCTCATTGAGCAAATCTGAATAGATTGGACGCATGACAATAGCCAGATCAATTTCTCCTGATGCGGTAAGACGAGTGAGTTCGGCACCGCCTGCCTCAATTAAATGGAAGGAGATTTCAGGGTATATTCGTTGAAATTCAATAAGCAGTTCGGAAAGATAGAGTGAAGCGACAATGGAAGGACACCCAAGTGTAACCTTACCGCGTTTTAGATTCTTGGTGGAATCTACCGCATCATTCATATTGGCCGCAAGTTGGAGAATCTCAGAGGACTTTTCGATGACAATTCTTCCGGTATCTGTAGGAAGAAGACGATTACCATCCCTGTAAAACAATTCTGTACCAAGTTCATTTTCAACTTTGCGAAGCGACTTTGAAAGTGCAGGCTGAGAGATGAACAGGTTATTGGCTGCCTGTGTCATATGTCCGGTATTGGCTATTTCAAGAAGATAATGCATTTCTCTTAAATCCATAAACAATCCCTCCGTATTTAAATTATGTGATAAAGCAAAAAGTATTCCATACAGTTATTATACATGCCGATAGTTTATAACACAAGGTTATAAAGTGCAGAAAATGCAGCTATTGGCCAAGGGGAAAAAAGTATGTGACAATGTGAGTACAGAAAAGCCACAGAAAAATAAAAGGGGGGGATTGGATGTATACGCTGGGAATTGATGTCGGTTCAGCATCAAGCAAGGCTGTGATACTTGAAGATGGAAAGCGGGTTGCTGCTTCAGCAGTTATACAATCAGGAACTGGAACATCCGGACCTGGACGGGTCATGGAATTGGTTTTTGATGGATTGGATATTTCTCAGAAAGACATGGATTACATAGTTGCAACAGGGTATGGAAGATTTGCAGTACCATTTGCCAATAAACAGATGAGTGAGATTACTTGTCATGCAAAAGGAATTCATCATTTGATTCCGGATGCAAGAACGATCATTGATATTGGAGGGCAGGATGCGAAAGCAATTCGCCTTGACCACAAAGGTAATATCCTGAAATTCGTTATGAATGATAAATGTGCGGCCGGGACAGGACGATTTCTTGATGTGATGTCGAGAGTCCTTGAGATTGGTTTGCAGGAAATGGGAGATGCACATTTCAAGGCTGATTGTCCGGCAAATGTGAGCAGTACATGTACAGTCTTTGCGGAGTCGGAGGTTATCTCACAATTATCAAAGGGGGTGTCAAAGGAAAATATTGCGGCAGGTGTGCACAGATCCATTGCCAGTAAGGCCTGTTCTCTGGTTTACAGGGTAGGGATGGAGGAAAAAGTTGTGATGTGCGGTGGGGTTGCACAGGACAAGGGAGTTGTAGATGCAATTGAGCAGGAATTGAAGAAGAAGATCCTTGTGGCGGACAATCCGCAGACAACGGGAGCGCTTGGCGCTGCATTGATAGCCTTTGAGTTAGCAGGAAAAAGCAGTTAAAGAAAGAAGGTAAGTTTATGGAATTAAATGTGAATGAAGCGAGTGCAAAGGAATTATTGGCATATTATCAGGAAAAATGTGATGAGGAAGCAAGACAGGCAAAGAAAGAGGGAAGACTTGTCTGCTGGTCGGCGGCGCTTGCACCGACAGAGTTTTTTGAAGCAATGGATATTGCTGTATGCTATCCGGAGACGCATTCAGCAGGCTGCGGTGCTAAAAAATGTTCAATGGATTTACTGGAAGTGGCAGATCAGAAAGGATATAACATTGATATCTGTTCATATGTAAGAAATAATGCGGGTTATCTTGAATTATTAAAGCAGGAGGCTTTGACAGGAGAAACGCCGGAGAAACTGGCAAATTCAAAGGCATCCAGAATTCCACTGCCGGATATGGTATTTGCAGCGAACAATATCTGCAACACGATTTTAAAATGGTATGAAAATTTTGCGAAGGAATTAAACATCCCATTTATCTGTATTGATATGCCGTTTAACCATACAATGCCAATGACCAGACATACAAAAGAATATATTGTGGGTCAGTTTCAGGCAGTCATTAAACAGCTAGAGGAAATCTGTGGACGTCCATTTAATTATGAAAAGTTTTATCAGGCTCAGTGCCAGTGTCAGAGAACGGTTTATCAGTGGAATCGAGTAGCATCTTTTGCACAGAAAAAACCATCTCCGCTGAATGGATTTGATTTATTTAATTATATGGCAATGGTTGTTGTATGCCGTTCAAAACCTTATTCCGAGATTACCCTTCGACGTTTTGCAGATGAATTGGAGGAAAAGAATAGGATAGGAAAATATGCTTTTGGTGATGCTGAAAATGAACAGCACCGCATTACATGGGAAGGCATTGCTGTCTGGCCATATTTGGGAGGCACATTTAAAGAACTTAAAAATGAAAAAACAGTTATGACGGGTTCGGCTTATCCGGGAATGTGGGATTTTGAATATATTCCGGGTGATATGATGTCGATGGCTGAAACATATTCAAAGGTGTACCTGAATTGCTGTGGCCCACAGCGTTATGAAGACTTCTATAAAGTTGTCAGCAATTCTAAGAGTGACGGCATTCTTCTTCATTTAAACAGAAGCTGCAAAATTATGGCTTTCCTGAATCAGGAGGGCGCAGAATATGTGAATGCAAAAATGGGTGTACCGTTTGTGAGTTTTGATGGGGATCAGACAGACCCGAGAGTTTTTGCTCAAGCGCAGTTTGATACAAGAGTGCAGGCGTTATGTGAAATGATGGATGAAGAATAGGAGGGGATAAGATGAGTAGAACAGCTGCAGAAATTATTAAAGAATTCAGAGAAATTGCTGCCCATCCGGAAAAAGCAATTGCAAATCATAAGCGTGAAACAGGAAAAGGTGCAGTTGGCATCATGCCGGTTTATTGTCCGGAAGAGATTGTACATGCCTCAGGTTATTTGCCAATCGGTATGTGGGGGGCACAGAAAAAGACAATCTCAAAAGCACGTACTTATCTGCCGCCATTTGCCTGTTCCATCATGCAGTCTATTATGGAATTGCAGATGGAAGGTGTCTATGATGAATTGAATGCAGTGATTTTCTCAGTTCCTTGCGATACATTAAAGTGTATGAGTCAAAAATGGCATGGAAAAGCACCGGCTATTGTGTTTGCGCATCCTCAGAATAGAAAGAATGCGCGAAAAGCGGCAGATGCTTATTGCAGAGAAGAATATGCCATTGTGAAAGAAAAGCTGGAAGATATTTTGGGAGTTGCGATTACAAACAGTGCGATAAAAGAGAGCATAGCTGTTTACAATGAAAATAGGGCGGCATGCCGCAGATTCAGTGATATTGCGGCGAGATATCCGGGCAACATCCGGCCTTCAGACAGACATGCTGTTTTAAAAGCCAGATGGTTTATGGAGAAATCAAAACATACGGTACTTTTGAATGAATTAATGACAGCCATTGAAACAGAGCCTAAAAAAGAATTCACGGGCAAGAAGGTTGTGGTATCCGGTATTATGTTGGAACCATATGAAGTGCTTGATATTTTTGAAGAAAATGGTCTGGCAATTGTGGCCGATGATTTGGCACAGGAAACACGCAATTTCAGACAGGATGTAGGCGATGATGAGGATGCATTATTGGCTTTGGCAAAGGCCTGGAATGATTTTGATGGATGTTCTCTGGCAACAGATGCTGCAAAACCGAAGGGCAGGATAATAATCGATGCGGTCAGAAAATATGATGCAGATGCAGTTATTGTATGTATGATGAAATTCTGTGATCCGGAAGAATTTGATTATCCGATTTTATTGCAGGAATTTGATTCGGCTGGCATCAGAAATCTTCAAATTGAAATTGATCAGGAATCGACGGCCTTTGAGCAGATAAAAACAAGAATTCAGACGTTTGCAGAAATTCTTTAAATACACAAAATGGGGAGGGGGTATTAAAGGATGTATGCAGCAATAGCATTTATTCCAATTGTTTTTACTGTGATTGTTATGGCTGGTTTTAACTGGCCGGCAAAGCGGGCACTTCCGGCGGCATGGCTGATTACAGCAATTTTGAGTTATGTGATATGGAAGATGCAGATACTGGATGTTGCAGCGTATACAATTTCAGGATTCCTGAGTGCAATAGACACATTGGCAGTTATTTTCGGTGCGATTCTGATTATGAATACGCTGAAACAATCCGGTGCCATGGGGGTTATTAACCGAGGGTTTACAACTATCACAGATGAACCGAGAATTCAGTTGATTATTATCGGATTTATGTTTGGTGCCTTTATTGAAGGAGCAGCAGGATATGGTACACCGGCTGCTCTGGCAGCCCCGTTGCTGATCAGTTTGGGATTTCCTCCGCTATGTGCAGCAATGGTGGCGTTGGTGTTAAACAGTGTGCCGGTTAATTTTGGTGCTGTCGGGCTGCCGACAAATACAGCCTTGAACTTGATCGATCCGTCATTAATTGAAATGGGGGCGGATACTGGTCTGTTCCGTCTTCAGTTGGCTAAATGGGTCGCAATTCCAAATGCCATTGTTTGTCCGGTAATTATTTTTGTAGCGATGGCTATGATGTGCAAAATATATGGAAAAGAAAAGAGTATTCGTCCGGCAATTGAATGTATACCGTTTATTCTGTTTTCGGCTATTGTTTTTGATATACCGTATATTTTGCTGGCAGTTATTATGGGACCAGATTTACCTTCATTACTTGCGGCAATCATTGGCCTTGGTGCAACCATTATTGCGGCGAAAAAAGGCTTTTTGATGCCGAAGAAAAAGTTTGAATTTCCGGAGCCATCCGAATGGGAAAGCCACTGGCGTTCAGCCGTCGTTGAAACAGAATCTGATAATGAAAGTGCAGGTAAGAAGATGTCGACGGTTATGGCGTGGCTGCCATATGGCATTATTGCAGTTATTTTAGTTCTGACTCGTCTGCCGCAGACTGGATTAATGAATATTCTGAATGTTGCAGAGGCTCCATTTGCTATTATTATTCGAAATATTCTTGGACAGCAGGGGGTGGACTGGGTATTCAAGTGGGCATGGAGTCCGGGAATTATCCCGTTTACATTGGTTGCCTTTTTGATCATTCCATTACATAGAATGCGGGCAGAACAGGTGAAAGCGGCCTGGAAAGAAACCGGTCAAATGGTGAGCGGTGCAGCAATTGCTCTGATGTTTGGCATTGCTATGGTACAGCTGTTTAGATTTTCCTTTGTCAACAGCAGTGGTCTGGACAGTATGCTGTTGGAAATGGCGGAAGGATTGGCGGCTTTGGCTGGAAAAGCGTATATTGTGGTGGCACCGCTGATTGGTGTTGTGGGGGCGTTTATTTCTGGTTCAGCGACAGTTTCTACCACATTATTTGCTTCACTGCAATTTGAAACGGCAACAATTCTGGTATTACCTCAGTTGATGATTGTTGCAATGCAGATTGCAGGAGGTGCAATGGGCAATATGGTATGTGTCAACAATATTGTTGCGGCGTGTACGACTTGTGGAACAAGCGGTGCAGAAGGACGATTAATTCGCTCAAATGTATTGCCGATGTTAATCTATTGCGGTTTGATTGTATGCATTCTTGGCGGTGCAATATTGCTTGGGGTGAATCCCGTACCGTTAAACTAAAACAGGGAAAGTCGAGGTGAGTGTAGATGAATAAAGTAATGACAGCACGAGAAGCCATTGATTTGATACAGGATAATATGACATTTGCTTTTACCGGATTTGTATCATTTGGGCTGCCGGAAGATTTGCTGATTACATTAGAAGAGAAGTTTATTAATGAGGGAAGTCCTAAAAACTTATCATTGTTTTATGATGCGGCACCAGGTTGTCGTGAAGCGCATGGGGGCAATCACCTGGCACATCGGGGATTGATTCGCAGAATTCATGGAGGACATCTTGATCTTAATCGTAAGCTTGCAGCATTGTGTTCCGAAAATGCGATGCCTGTGTTTATGGTACCTCAGGATGTAAATACCCATTTGCTGAGAGCTATTGCAGGCGGGGAACCGGGAATTGTTACAAAAATCGGTTTAAAAACCTATGCAGATCCGAGACAGGATGGATGCAGAGCGAATCAGGCAGCGTGGGATTGCGGTGAAACGGTTGTTGAATTACTGAATATTGATGACAAAGAGTATCTGTTCTATAAAACATTTCCGATTGATATCTGTTTCATTAAAGGTACAACGGCAGATACGGACGGTAATGTAACTGTTGAGCATGAGGCTGTTTTAAATCCGATTCTTGAACTGGCTGCTGCAACACATAACAGCGGCGGAAAGGTCATTGTGCAGGTTGACCGTCTGGCACAGGCCGGAACGTTAAAACCAAAAGATGTGAAAGTGCCGGGACTTCTGGTGGATGCGATTGTTGTAGGCAGGCCGGAAAATTCAAAGCAGTGTATGGTAGAAGATTACAATCCATCTTATTCAGGAGAAGTTAAAATACCTGTTGATGGTCAGAAAAAAGCGACGGCTTTGAGCATTAAAAAGGTGATTGCGCGACGAGCAGCAATGGAGATTGGAAAAAATTCATTTATCAATTTTGGTGTAGGTGTGCCGCAGTTGATTGCAGATGTACTGGCAGAGGAAAAACTTGCTGAGCAGGTTGTTACTTCTGTAGAATCCGGTGTTATAGGCGGTGTACCTTCAGGCGGCCTGGCGATGGGGTCTGCGACTAATCCTACAGCAATCATTAAGCATCCGGAAATGTTTGACCTTTATCATGGAGGCGCTCTGGCAGCAGCATTTTTGGGAGCAGCAGAAATTGATGCAAAAGGAAATGTGAATGTTACCAAGTTTAACGGTAAATCAGTAGGTCCGGGTGGCTTTATCGGAATTACCCAGCCGACAAAGAAAGTTTGTTTCTGCGGCACTTTTACAGCGGGCAAATCAGATATAAAAATAGAAGATGGAAAGCTGAGAATTGTAAATGACGGAACAATCAGTAAATTCAAACCAAATGTGGAGCAAATTACATTTTCAGGAGAATATGCATTGGAGTCTCAACAGGAAGTATATTTTATTACTGAAAGGGCGGTATTCAAATTAACAGAGCAAGGTGTGACGTTAATTGAAATTGCACCGGGAGTAGATTTGGAAAATGATATTTTGAGCCATATGGAATTTAAACCGCATATTGCAGAAAATCTGTGTGAAATGGATAAGCGGTTGTTTGAGGAAGCGCCAATGGGGCTGACTCTGACAGAATAATATATAGCCTTCCTTTTTATTTTTAGAGGGCTTCCTGTATTTACCTACCCATAATTTAATTCGGAAGCCCTCATATAAAATGATTACATTGTAAATGGATAATAAATACATATAAATTTTTTAACAGGAGGTAGTAAAATGGCATTTATTTTAACTGAAGAGCAGCAGATGATGGTTGATCTTGCAAGAGATTTTGCAAGAAAAGAAATTGCACCTGTTTCTGAAAAGATGGACAGAGAGGCAAAATTTATTCCGGGGCTTATCGAGCAGATGGCAGAATTAGGCTTTATGGGAATTAATGTTCCGGAAGAATACGGCGGTGCCGGTCTGGATGAAGTAACAAAAGCCTTGGTTATTGAAGAATTTGCGAAGGTGGATGCCAGTGTTGCAGAAATGCTGTCTGTTCATACATTGTCCAGTGATATCATATTAAGAAACGGAACAGAAGAACAGAAAAAGAAATATTTGGCAAAAGCATGCCAGGGATGCGTAGGCGCATTTGCATTGACAGAACCAAATGCCGGTTCAGATGCAGCAGCTGCGAAAACAAAAGCCATTGCAGATGGTGACGATTATGTTATCAATGGTTCAAAATGTTTTATCAGCAATATGGGACCGGATGAAGGTGATTACGTTATCCTGATTGCATTGACAGAACCGGAAAAGAAAACAAAAGGTATGTCAGCGATTATTGTGGATAGAGATACACCTGGATTTACTGTACCAAAGGCAGAAGATAAAATGGGATTACGTGCAGCGCCTGTATCTGAACTTGTTTTTACAGACTGCCGTGTGCCAAAAACACAGCTTTTAGGACAGGAAGGAAAAGGTTTTGCTATTGCAATGGCGGGACTTGACGGCGGTCGTATCGGTATGGCAGCTCAGGCAGTTGGTGTTGCAGAAGGTGCACTTGACGCAGCAGTTGATTATTCAACACAACGTATACAGTTTGGTAAACCTATTAATGCGAACCAGGGTATTCAGTGGTATCTGGCTGATATGGCAACTCAGACAGAGGCAGCAAAGGCTCTGACATTAAATGCAGCAGCATTACGTCAGGCAGGCAAATCCGTGAATAAAGAAGCGGCAATGGCAAAATATTTTGCATCTGAAAATGCAGTGAAAGTTGCTTATCAGTCCTTACAGATTCATGGCGGCTATGGCTATATGAAAGATTATGCAATTGAGCGTATGTATCGTGATGCCAGAATTATTCCATTATATGAAGGCACTTCTGAAATTCAGAAAGTAGTTATTTCAAGAGCTGTTATTACAGGTAAATAAAAAGTTAATGTTGTTGGGGGATGCTTTTGGCATCCCCTGATTTGTTGAAGTAAAAATATGAGAACAATAGAAAAAATATAAAAACAACTTTATATATAGTAAGGCAACTATACAAATAATATATTCTACACATTGAAAATAATAAATTTAATAAATAATCGAAATAATTAAAAAAATTGAAAAGGGGTGTTGACAGATGCTGGAAGAGGTGATATCATAATCAAGCTGTCAGCGAGAACAACGCGAAACAGCACAGATTCCATCGGATCAGAAAGAAATTTGGAAATAAATGAAAAAAGTTGTTGACAAACTTCTTCCGGTTTGATAGAATAGACAAGCTGCTTCAAACGAGCAGTAACGAACTTTGATAATTGAACAACAAAACAATCCCGAAAATTCCTAAAAAGAATTTTTAAGAACACAAACCAAAGTAAAACGGGAAGAGATAACAGCTAGCTGTGAATCTTAACCAAAATCAAACATGAGAGTTTGATCCTGGCTCAGGATGAACGCTGGCGGCGTGCTTAACACATGCAAGTCGAACGGACGATGAAGAGCTTGCTTTTCAGAGTTAGTGGCGGACGGGTGAGTAACGCGTGGGTAACCTGCCTCATACAGGGGGATAGCAGTTGGAAACGACTGGTAAAACCGCATAAGCGCACGGTGTCGCATGACACAGTGTGAAAACACTCCGGTGGTATGAGATGGACCCGCGTCTGATTAGCTAGTTGGTGAGGTAACGGCCCACCAAGGCGACGATCAGTAGCCGGCCTGAGAGGGTGACCGGCCACATTGGGACTGAGACACGGCCCAAACTCCTACGGGAGGCAGCAGTGGGG
>OLOQ01000030.1_pt1 | contig 141000 bp, 163 predicted proteins | sample 1673101 | NCBI WGS metagenome assembly OLOQ01 (sample SAMEA3136754, study PRJEB25190) | human gut metagenome | biome: human gut; feature: human-associated habitat; material: faeces | place: Austria | collected 2013 | reverse complement strand
CAACGAAAACGGCGGCAAGTACAACGGCATGGACCGCTATGAGTGCCGCAAGGCCCTCGTCAAGGACCTCGAGGAGCAGGGGTATCTGGTCAAGACCGAGCCCTATTCCCACAACGTTGGCACCTGCTACCGCTGCCATAACGATGTCGAGCCGCTCATTTCCGCGCAGTGGTTCGTCAAGATGAAGCCCCTGGCCGAGGAAGCCATCCGCGTCGTCAAGGACGGCACGATCAAGTTCGTCCCCGAGCGCTTCTCGAAGACCTACCTCAACTGGATGGAAAACGTCCACGACTGGTGCATCTCCCGCCAGCTCTGGTGGGGCCATCAGATCCCCGCGTGGTACTGCGACGAATGCGGCCATATCAACGTCTCCCGCGAAGACCCGACGAAGTGCGAGAAGTGCGGCTGCACGCATCTGACCCGCGACGAAGACGTGCTCGATACCTGGTTCTCGTCCGGCCTGTGGCCGTTCTCCACGCTGGGCTGGCCGGATTTTGATTCCGAAGACCTCAAATACTGGTACCCGACGACCGACATGGTCACGGGCTATGATATCATTTTCTTCTGGGTGGCGCGTATGGTCGTCTCCGGCATGGAGCAGATGAAAAAGGAGCCGTTCAAGACCGTCTTCATCCACGGCCTCGTCCGCGACGACAAGGGCCGCAAGATGTCCAAGTCCCTCGGCAACGGCATTGACCCGCTGGAAATGGCCGAGAAGTACGGCGCGGACGCGCTGCGCTTCAACCTCATCACCGGCAACTCTCCCGGCAACGACATGCGCTTCTACGTCGAAAAGTGCGAAGCCATGCGCAACTTTGCCAACAAGATCTGGAACGCGAGCCGCTACGTGCTCATGAACCTGACCGTGGAAGAGACCGGCCTGCCCGATGCCGCCGATCTTGAGATCGAGGATCAGTGGGTCCTGACAAAGCTCAATACGCTCATCAGAGAAGTCACCGAGAATATGGACGCCTACGAGCTTGGTGTGGCCTCCGCCAAGGTCTATGACTTCATCTGGGACACCTACTGCGACTGGTATATCGAGCTCACCAAGGCCAGACTCTATGGAGAAAATGAAAAGAGCAAGCTCGCCGCGCAGAAGGTCCTGGTCTATGTGCTCGACCAGTTCCTGCGGCTGCTGCATCCGTTCATGCCGTTCATCACGGAAGAGATCTGGCAGGCCATCCCGCACGAGGGCAAATTCCTCATGCTGGCCGACTGGCCGGAGTACGACGAGAGCCTGAACTTCGGCGCCGAGGCCGCGCACATGGAGTCCGTCATGAACGCCATCCGCTCCATCCGCAACCGCCGCGCCGAGATGAACGTTCCGCCGTCGAAGAAGAGCACGCTCTACGTCGTGTCCGACAAGGGCGAGATCTTCCGGCAGGGCGAGGGCTTCATCTGCCGTCTGGCGTATGCCGACAAGGTCATCATCTGCGAGAACGACCCGGAGGGCCACGAGAACATGGTCTGCGTCGTCACGAATGACGCCAAGCTCTATATCCCGCTGGAGGAGCTGATCGACTTTGAGAAGGAGCTGGCCCGCCTCGAAAAGGAAAAGGCCAACTGCCTCAAGCAGATCGCCATGTTCGAGGGCAAGCTCTCGAACGAGGCCTTCGTCTCCCGCGCGCCGGAAAAGGTCGTGGCCGAGCAGCGCGAGAAGCTCGAAAAGAACAGAGCCCTGCTCGCACAGCTGGAAGAAAGTGAAAAGCGGCTCCGCCGGTAACGGTTTCGACCGGAATTTCACCGATTGATTTCTATAATGGACACACAGGAATGCTCCTGTGTGTCCATTTTTTATCTGGAGGCGAACAAATGAATCTCACAAGCTTTTTGCAGGACAAGCAGCTGACCATCGCGCTGCGCGGCGAGATCGACCACCACAGCGCGAAGGATATCATGCGTGTTGTCGGCAACAAAATCGAGCTCTATCTGCCGCGCGTCTGCGTGCTGGATTTCCGGGAGGTCACGTTTATGGACTCGAGCGGCATCGCCATCGTGATCGCCTGCGTCCGCCATATGCGGCAGCTGCGCGGCGAGGTGATCCTCAGAAGCGTGCCGCCGCAGCCGATGAAGGTGCTCCGGGCCTCCGGGATCGAGCGCATCGCAACCTTGGAAGATGAAAGGAGTCTGGTCCATGAAAGCTGAAAATGAAATGACGCTGACCTTCCCCAGCCGGTCCGCCAACGAGGCCTTTGCCCGCGCGGCCGTCGCCTGCTTTGCCGCGCAGCTCGACCCGAATCTCGAGGAGCTGAACGATATCAAGACCGCCGTCTCCGAGGCGGTCACCAACTGCATCGTCCACGCCTACCGCGATACGATCGGCCTCGTGACCATCCGCTGCCGCATCCTGCCGGACAGCGTCCTCGACGTTGTCGTGCGCGACAAGGGCTGCGGGATGGAGGACATCGAAAAGGCCCGCACGCCCATGTTCACGACCGGCGGCCCCGAGCGCAGCGGCATGGGCTTTACGATCATGGAGAGCTTCATGACCTCGCTGCAGGTCACGTCGAAGCCGGGGCGGGGGACGACGGTACATATGAAGCGGAAGATCGTGCAGCGGGGGAAGAACGCTTGAGCGAGACGATCACGCTCATCACGCAGGCTCAGCAGGGCGACCGGACGGCCACGGAGCGGCTCGTGACGGAGAATACCGGCCTGATCTGGTCGATCGCGCGGCGGTATTTCGGCCGCGGCGTGGAGCCGGACGATCTGTTCCAGCTGGGCTGCGTCGGCTTTCTCAAGGCCGTCGAGGGCTTTAACACAGCCTACGGCACGCAGTTTTCCACCTACGCCGTGCCGAAGATCGCAGGGGAGATCCGCCGCTTCCTGCGCGACGACGGCGCCGTCAAGGTCAGCCGCAGCATCAAGGAGCGCGCGGCTGCCATCAAAAAAACGCGCGAGCGCCTGACCGGCGACTTCGGCCGCGAGCCGACGGTATCCGAGCTGTCGGAGGCCATGGGGCTATCGCCTGAGGAGATCGCCAGCGCCGAGACGGCCACCAGCGCCGCCGAATCGATCCAGCGGCAGACTGGCGAGGAGGGCTTTTCCCTTGAAGACGTCCTCTGCACGGACGGCATGGAGGAAAAGCTGCTGGAAAAGCTCGCCCTGCGGGAGGCGCTGCGGCATCTGGGCGAGAAGGAGCGGCTCGTCATCCAGCTGCGCTATTACCACAGCCTGACGCAGCAGCGCGTGGCGGAGCTCATCGGCGTCTCGCAGGTCCAGGTCAGCCGGATCGAAAAGAAAGCGCTCGAACGGCTTCGAACATTTTTTTGATATCGACAAATCCGGTCAGATGCGGTAGAATATCCATAGTTTATTGAAGCGTCAGCTGACGCAAAGGTGAAGCTATGGAACAGACATTTGAATCCCGATTTCTGGCCGCCCGCCGCGCGGTCATCGCCGCGCGCTTTCAGAATCTCAACGCCATGCAGCTCGAGGGCGTCCTGACCACACAGGGCCCGCTGCTGCTGCTGGCCGGCGCGGGCAGCGGCAAAACGACGGTCCTCATCAACCGCATTGCGAACCTCATCGCCTTCGGTGAAGGCTCCGACTCGCAGGAGGTCCCGGACTACGTGACCGAAGAGGACCTTACATATCTCGAAACGTACCTCAAAACGCAGGATCCCGCCATGCAGCTGCAGGCCGAGCGCCTGTGCGCGCTCCGGCCCGCCGCGCCGTGGTCCATCCTCGCCATCACGTTCACCAACAAGGCCGCCAACGAGCTCAAAAGCCGGCTGCAGGCGCTGCTCGGCGATTACGCCATGGACGTCTGGGCCATGGCGTTCCACGCGGCCTGCTGCCGCATCCTGCGGCGGGAGATCGACCGGCTGGACGGCTATACCGGCCGCTTCACGATCTACGACTCGAGCGATTCCGAGCGCGTGATGAAGGATATCCTCCGCGATTTTGACCTGGACGAAAAGGCACTGCCGCCGCGGCTGGCCCTGTCCGTCATCAGCAAGGCCAAGGACCGGCGGCAGGACCCGGCGGCGTTTTCCAAACACGCCGGGAAGTCCGGCGATTTCCGCATGGACCGCATCGCGCAGCTCTACGAGGAATATGACAAGCGTCTGCACGAGGCGAACGCGCTCGACTTTGACGACATCATCCTCAAGACCGTCGAGCTGCTCGAGACCTTCGAGGACGTGCGGACCTATTACCAGCAGAAGTTCCACTACGTCATGATCGACGAGTATCAGGACACGAACCAGCTGCAGTACCAGCTGACGTCGCTGCTCGCGGGCGGATACGAAAATATCTGCGTCGTCGGCGACGACGATCAGTCGATCTACAAATTCCGCGGTGCGACGATCGAGAACATCCTCTCGTTTGAAAAGCAGTTCAAGGGCACGCGCGTGATCCGGCTCGAGCAGAACTACCGCTCGACGCAGGCGATTTTGAACGCGGCAAACGCCGTCATCGCGCACAACCGCGGCCGCAAGGGCAAAAAGCTCTGGACCGAAAACGCTGCCGGCGACCAGATCACCGTCTATGAGGCCTCCAGCGAAACGGACGAGGCTAATTTTGTGACCAACCGCATCATCTCCATGTCAAAGGGGAAGAATTTCAAGGACTTCGCCGTGCTCTACCGCACGAACGCGCAGTCCAACGCGGTCGAAAACTCGTTCAAGCGCAGCGGCATCCCGTACCGCATCATCGGCGGCACGCGCTTCTTTGACCGCGCGGAGGTCAAGGACATGCTGGCCTACCTTTGCGTCATCAATAACCGCGCCGACGAGCTGCGGCTGCAGCGCATCATCAATAACCCGCCGCGCGGCATCGGCGGCAAGACGCTCGAAATGGCCGAGCGGCAGGCGGCCGCGGCCGGCGTCCCGCTGTACACGGTCGTCTCCGACCCCTACAGCTACCCGAGCCTGGAAAAGGCGGCTGCGAAGCTCATGGCCTTCACGGTCATCATCGAGGAATGCGCGGAGCTGCTGCAGAAGCTGCCGCTGCCGGATTTCTATGAGGAGGTCATGACGCGCACCGGCTATCTGCAGATGCTCGAGGAGAAGGGCGACGTGGAATCCCGCACCCGCGCGGAGAACGTCCGCGAGCTCAAATCCAGCATCCTCAGCTACATGGAAAACACCGAGACGCCCACGCTGGCGGGCTTCCTGGAGGAGATCGCCCTCTATACGGACATTGAGCAGTACGACCCGGATGCCGATGCCGTCGTCATGATGACGATGCACGCGGCCAAGGGTCTGGAGTTCCCGAACGTGTTCCTTGTCGGTCTGGAGGAGGGACTGTTCCCCTCGAACCGCTGCATGAGCGAGCCGGAGGAGCTGGAAGAGGAGCGGCGGCTGTGCTACGTCGCCATCACCCGGGCCAAGCAGCATCTGGTCATCACCTACGCGCGCCAGCGTATGCTCTACGGCCGCACGACGACAAATCTGCCGTCCCGCTTCGTCGACGAGCTCCCGGCCGGGTCGGTCAAGCGCATCGGCGCGCCGAAGCCGAGCTACCAGCAGACCGAGCCGAGGCAGTACGGCTCCTTCGGCCGCGTCAGCATCTACGGCGACAGCTATAACGACTTTTCCCAGATCCCCACGCGGCCGAAGCCGCAGAAGGACTATTCCGTCCACACCGCACCGAAGCCTGCGCCAAAGGTCAGCTTTGCCGCAGGCGAGATGGTCCAGCACAAGGCCTTTGGCCGCGGCATGATCCTGACGGTCCTGCCGATGGGCAACGACGCGCTGCTGGAAATCGCCTTTGACGGCGTCGGCACCAAGCGCCTCATGGCCAACACGGCGGCGCAGCACATGAAAAAGCTGTAATATCCCCGGCGCTCCGGCATAGCCTATGCTGGGGGTGTATGGAGATGAGCCGGAGGAAGCGAAGACGCAGAAGGATCCTTCTGATCGCGCTGCTGCTTGTCATTACGGGGCTGATCCTGCTCACGCAGCTGCATCTGTCACCGTATATCCGCGAGCTTGCACGCAATCAGGCGGTCAACGCCGCATCGAACGCCATCACAGGATCCGTCAGCGAAATGCTCCGCACGGGCAACACGGATTTTTCCCGCGTGATCGTGCTGGAAAAGGATGTACAGGGCAACATTACCGCGCTCCGCACGGACATGGGCCAGGTCGAGCGGATGAAGATCGAGGTGCTCGGCGCGCTCGACGGGCTCATCGACCAGATCAATACGCAGCAGATGGGTATTCCGCTCGGAAATCTCCTGCTGCCGGATCTTCTGGCCGGGACAGGGCCGGTCCTGCCCGTCAAGGCCGTCAGCCTCACCGTGTCGAATGCTGACTTTTTCTCGGATTTTTCAGAGGCCGGCATCAACCAGACCCTGCAGACGCTCAAGGTCAAATTCACCATCAGCCTGACCATTCTCACGACGGTCGGCTACGAGTCGGTCGACGTGGACAGCGACGTGATGGTGGCGCAGACCGTGATCGTCGGCCGGGTACCAGAAACTTATGTAAACTTAGGACATCTTACCACAGCAGAAGGTTGGGATCAATATGGAACCGAAACAGCAGATCGAACAGCTGACCCGGGAACTTGAGCACGCCGGATATCTCTACTACGTGCTCGATAACCCGGAGATGAGCGACTATGACTATGACCACAAGCTCCGCCAACTCGAGGAGCTGGAAGCGCAGTACCCGCAGTATGCCTCGCCGCTCAGCCCGACACGCCGTGTCGGCGGGCAGGCGCTGAGCGAATTCGTCAAGGTACGCCACGCCGTCCCGCTGGAGAGCCTGCAGGACGTGTTTTCCTTTGACGAGCTGAGGGACTTCGACGCGCATGTGCGTGAGGAGGAGCCGGACGCGGAATACTCCGTCGAGCCGAAGGTCGACGGGCTGTCCGTGGCGCTGGAATACGTGGACGGCCGCTTTGTCCGCGGCGCGACCCGCGGCGACGGCCTCATCGGTGAGGACGTGACGGAGAATCTGAAGACCGTCCGCTCCATCCCCATGACGCTGACCGGCGCGCCCGCGCGTCTCATCGTGCGCGGCGAGGTCTTCATGCCCCGCGCCAGCTTTGAAGCGCTCAACGCCGAGCAGGAGAAGCTCGGCAAGCCGCTGTTTGCCAACCCGCGCAACGCCGCGGCGGGCTCTTTGCGCCAGCTGGACCCGGGCGTGGCGGCAAAGCGAAAGCTCGACATTCTCGTCTTCAACCTGCAGCTGGCAGAGGGCGTCACGTTCCGGACGCACAGCGAAACGCTCGACTATCTGCGGGCGCTCAAGTTCAAGGTCATACCTTACACGCTCTGCCGCGATATGGACAAAGCGGAGCAGCTGATCACCCAGCTCGGTGAGACCCGCTACGAGCTGCCGTATGATATCGACGGAGCCGTCATGAAGCTCAACAGTCTGGCCGGGCGCGAGCGGCTCGGCAGCACGGCGAAGTTCCCGCGCTGGGCCGCGGCCTTCAAATATCCGCCGGAGATCAAGGAGACCGTGCTGCAGGATATCGTCGTGCAGGTGGGGCGCACGGGCGTGCTGACCCCGCGGGCGATCGTGGCCCCGGTCCATCTCGCCGGGACGACCGTCACCGCCGCGACGCTCCACAACCAGGACTTTATCACCGACAAGGATATCCGCATCGGCGACACCGTCAGGATCCGCAAGGCAGGGGAGATCATCCCGGAGATCCTGGAGGTCGTTCCCGCAAAGCGTCCGGCAGACGCCGTGCCGTACCGCCTGCCGGACCGCTGCCCCGTCTGCGGCGCGCCGGTCGTGCGCGATGAGGACGGCGCTGCCCTGCGCTGCACGGGCGCGGAGTGCCCGGCACAGCTGTCCAGAAATCTGGCGCACTTCGTCTCGCGCGAGGCCATGAACATCGACGGCCTCGGCAGCGCGATCATCGACCTGCTGATCGAGGAAAAGATGGTCTCCAACCCCGCGGACCTCTACGCGCTGGACTATGCCGCCTTCGCAAAGCTCCCCGGGCAGGGGAAAAAGTCCGCCGCGAACCTCAAAGCCGCCATCGAGGCCAGCAAGCAGAACGATCTGGCCCGACTGCTGTGCGCGCTTGGCATCCGGCAGGTCGGCAGCAAGGCGGCCAAGGTGCTCGCGTCGACGTTCGGGAGTCTCGATGCTCTGCAGCACGCATCGCTGGAGGATCTGACGGCCGTCCCCGATATCGGCGAAGCGACGGCGCAGAACATCCTCGATTACTTTGCCAGCCCGCAGTCACAGGACCTGATCGATCGGCTGCGCGCGGCAGGTGTAAACTTTATGTCAACCAACCAGGTGACGGATACGCGCTTTGCGGGCAAGACCTTTGTCCTGACCGGCGCGCTGAGCCTGTTTACGCGCGAGGAGGCGACGGAGAAGATCGAGTCGTTCGGCGGTAAGGCCGCCTCGTCCGTCTCGAAAAAGACGACCTACGTCGTCGCCGGGGAAAACGCGGGCAGCAAGCTGCGCAAGGCGCAGGAGCTAGGCGTCCCTGTGCTTTCCGAGCAGGAATTTCTGGAGCTGCTGCAATGAGGATCACGCTGGTCAGCAGCTGCGGGCTCGTGCTGGAAGCGGAGGGGAGGACGCTTCTGGTCGACGCGCTCAACAAGCAGTTCCGCTGCTATTACGGCCTGCCGCCCGAGACCTTCTCGCAGATGCTGGCAGGGGAGCCGCCCTATGACGCGCTCTGCGGTATCCTGTGCACGCACGCGCACCCCGATCATTACAATGCGCTCCGCACCCGGCAGCTGCAGGCAGCCAGTGGCGCGCCCGTCTTCGTTCCGCAGCCGCAGACGCCGCCCCAGCTGGCGCTGCAGTTCGGCCCGTTCTGCGTTGAATACCACCAGTTTGCGCATACGCCCGTGCCGGGGTGGGATGCGATCACGCACGGTGTGTATTTCATCTCGGCCGCGGGTGTCAGCGTCTATGTGACTGCGGACGCGCGCATCGACGCGGTACAGCACCGCGCGATCCTTCGCGGCCGCCGCGCCGACGCGGCGTTCTGGAACGGCCAGATCCTGTCCTATCCCGAAACGCGCGCGCTGCTGCCCGAGGCAGCAAAAAAGAATTATGTCTACCACATCCCGGCCGACGAAAAGGATGCCTGCGGTGTCCGCCGCAAATGCGAACGCAACATGGCCCGCTTCGGGGCAGAACTTCCCAATGTTTCGCTGCTGGAGGCTTACCCGTCACAGATCCTGCTATAAAAACGACCAGCCCGGAGCCGGGTTGGTCGCTTTTTATGTTAACTTATCCTGCGTCCTCCGCAGGCGCGTGCTTTTCCTTCTCCACCCAGGTCATGCCGAGCAGAATGAGCAGGATCCCGGCGGCACGCAGCAGGCTGAACGTGCCGTAGAACACGTAATCCAGCGTCAGCGACATCCCGAGATTGCCGACCAGCATCAGAACGGAGGAGACCAGCGTGTTGGAATGCAGCGTCCCGATGATCTGCAGCAGCTGTGCGAGCAGTCCGCAGACGCTCCCGAGATAGACCCACCAGGGGACGGCTGTGATGTAGCCCCACGTGAGCTCCTTCCCGTTTTTGAGCACAAAAACGAGCAGCAGAGACAGAACTGTCGCCTCCACATAGTTGATCAGCGCGCCGTTGGCCGTGCCGAACAGCTTTCCGGCCCGGACGTTCGTCATGCGGTTGATGGAGTTGAAAAACCCGTTCAGCAGGGCAGTCAGATAATAGATCATGCAGCCGCCTCCTCAGTTCAGAACTACAAGGATCACGCCCAGCAGCACGAGCGCATAGCCCGGCAGCTGCCGCCTGCGGATCCGCGTGACCGGCATGCCGAACAGACCGAACCGGTCGATCAGCGCCGAGGAGACGAGCTGCCCCGCCGTGGAGAGCGCCATAAACGCGCTCGCGCCGACATGCAGCGTACACCAGCTGGAGGTCGCGACGATCCCGATGCCCATCGCGCCGACCAGATACACATACCACGGCGCGCCGGAAAACCGCAGCGGCTGCCGCTTGACCAGCAGATAGCCGAGCAGCAGCACGAGCGCGATGCCGTGGACAAAGAAGCAGATGCCGAACAGACTGAAGTAGTTGCCCATCTGCGCGTTGAGCGAGACCATGACGCCCTGCAGAATGCCGGCCAGAAGCAAAAATCCAAGATACAGCAAAGCCTGTCCTCCGTTTCTCAGCGCGCAGCCGCGCCGGACTCGTCTGTCAAAAAGCGGTCGAGCTGCGCTTCGACCTCCGGGCGGCGCTTGAAGCGCGGATGCCCGGTCAGCTGGCCGCGGGCCATGACCATCCCGACGTGCCGCAGCGCGCGCAGATCCTCCAGCGGGTTTGCAGCGGTCACGATCAGGTCTGCACACTTGCCCGGCGCAACGGTGCCGGTCTCGCTGCCGATGCCGGCGAGCTCCGCGCTCCGGCTCGTTGCGGTGTAGAGAGCGAAGGCGTTGGAGACGCCGGTATATTTGTGGAAATAAAACAGCTCGCGCCAGAAATCATACTGCGTGATCCACGGGCAGCCGACGTCGTTGCCGAGCACGACGGGAATGTCGTTGGCAAGCGCGGCCTTCGCGCAGTCAATGATGCCCTCAAAGACGATCGTGCCGTTGTACTGCTCGACCTCAGTCGCGTGGGTGATGGAACAGTCAAACAGCGCGTAGGGCAGGGCAGGCGAGATCGTTGTGCAGAGAAACGCGCCGGTATCTTTGAACAGGCGCAGGATCTCCGCGTCCGGCTTTGCGCCGTGCTCGATCGAATCCACGCCGTTTTCCAGCGCCGCGCGCACGCCCTGCGGCGACTCGACGTGGGCCGCAACGCGGTATCCCGCGGCGTGTGCCCGGTCGCAGACGGCCTTGATCATCTCCGGCGGCATCTTCATTTCACCCGGGACGCCCTTTTCCTTCGCGTCCATCACGCCACCCGTGATCATCAGCTTGATGAGGTCGACGCCCTGCGCCTCTGCGGCATCCAGCTGCGCGAGCGCCTCAGGAATAGAGTGCGCGGCCACGGCGACCGACCCGGCCATATGTCCGCCCGGGACGGAGATCCCCTCGTTGGCGGCCAGGATCCGCGGCCCTACGCGGCGGCCCGCCGCGATCTCATCGCGCAGCCGCGTGTCAAAATCGGCAAGACCGCCGACCGTGCGGATGGTCGTGACGCCGCTCATCAGCTCCGTCCGGGCAAAGCCGCAGACCATCTGATAGGCGATCTTCCGCGTCAGCGCCGTGGAGAGGATCGTGCGGACCAGCTTTTCGTTGTCCCGCTGCTTTTTCTGCGGCTTGACGCTGCCTGCAAGATGGACATGCATGTTGATCAGGCCCGGCATCAGATACCGGCCCTGCAGGTCGACGACGGTATAGCCGTCAAGCGGCGTCCCCTCCGGGACGATGGCGCTGATGCGCTCTCCGTCCGTCAGGACGCAGAGTCCTTCCTGCACCTGCATATCCTTCGTGCCGTCCAGGAGCTTTCCGTGCGTGAATGCGTATTTCATAGAATATCCCTCACTTTTCTGCTGTACAGTATAGCTTGTTGCGCGGGACCTGTAAAGCCGCAGCGTGCGGAAAGTGTGCAAAAAACAGCGGCCCGGAAGAAAACCGGCGCCGTCGACCCGGAAAACAGATTGACAGGCGGCCGCAGCAGGACTATGATAGAACCAGATCGGGCGGCTTCAGCGGCCGCGCGGATCATACTACAATCAAAAGGAGAACTTTTTGAAGCTGATCACCTGTACATCGGAGCGTGTGGGCTGACCGGGAGGTCCGGCAAATCTCACACGCCGCGCCTCCCGAAGCTTTGCGATTCGATCTTCAGGAGGATCCACCATGAATCGGGAAAACAAACGCAAAACGTTCGAAAAAGGCTATTATAAGACCCATGCCTGCAATGACAGCTTTACCTGCAAGGTCTGCGGGCGGCTCTGCACCCCGCAGAACGCAGGGAGTGACCACCGCAATCACTGCCCCAACTGCCTCTCCAGTCTCCACGTCGACCTCGAGCCCGGTGACCGGGCATCCGACTGCGGCGGGATCATGGACCCGGTCGCGGTCTGGGTGCGCAAGGGCGGGGAGTGGGCCATCATCCACCGCTGCCGCCGCTGCGGGGCGCTCAGCTCCAACCGCGTCGCGGCGGACGATAACCCCATGAAGCTCATGAGCATCGCCATGAAGCCGCTGTGCGAGCCGCCGTTCCCGCTGGAACGGCTGGAAGAGATGACGGCCCTCATGGCTGGCGACGGACGTCTGCGCTGAGCCGTTTTTGAACAGGACCAAGGCACAACAGCGCCCGCAGCGGATCTCCGCTGCGGGCGCTGCTTTTTCATGAGGACCGGCGGTTTTCTCAGCCAAATACGCCGACGTAGGTGAAATTCTGCGAAGCCTCCGGCGTGGGGATCCCGGTCTGCACGATGGTCATGTGTTCCGCAATCTTTTCCGTGACGTCCCAGTCGCCGCCCAGGAATACCACGCAGAGCTTGTCCGCGTCATAGAGCAGGAGGAAATGATGGGTGATGTCTGCTCCGCGGTCTGTGTCATACGTTTCGATCCAGCAGGCATACAGATCGTTCAGCATCCCTTCCTTGATGATCGTCGGGGCGTCTCCGGGCACCAGAAGATCGCAGCCCGCGACCTCGTTGGCGGACAGGCAGCTGAACGTGAAGCGCACCTGCGCTGTGCTGTCGGTGGAGTAAACGCAGTCCTTTGCCAGCTCCATCTGGGCATCGGAGATGCCGTCCAGCTGCGCCGGACTGCGCATGGCAATGACGTCATACAGATACGCGGTATTGTCCGGGATCAGCGCCGTTGGCGTCCAGCCAAACTGCACCCCGCAGTAGGTGCCGGACGTGCGGCCCTCTGTATCGACGCGGATGATCGCGTCTCTGGAAAAATCATAGGAAAACGGCTCCAGCGTGCCATCCGGACGAATGGATGCGCCCTCGGCATGATACGTGGTCTCCGCATTGGAGACGGACGCGTAATGCAGCACCGCCGCCGCGCCGCACAGCACCGCGATGGCTGCGGCCGCGGCGATCATAATGCGGATGACGCGCTTGCAGCCGTGCTTTTTTGCATCCTGCTGCACAAGCTGCATCGTGCCGTTCAAAATCCCTGCCTGCCGTGCCTCCGGCAGCGACTCGACCGGCACATCCGGCAGCGCCGCTGCCTGCAGGATCCTGTCAATCCGATTCATATACAAACCCTCCCCGGCATAATTCGTTTCTGATGGCCTCCCGGCTGCGCACCAGCCGCATCCGGACCGCTGCAGGCGTCAGCCCGAGCGCCGCGGCGATCTCTACTGCCGGTTGACATAAATCATAAAACCGGCAGATGATCTCGCGGTCTGTCTCGGATAGCTGCGCGACAGCGGCGCGGAGCTGCTGCGCCTGTTCTCGCTTCGTGGCTTCCTCAAGAAGAAAATCGTCCGTTCCGGCCAGATCCTCGTCCAGCGGTACCTCGCTGCGGCTTTTCCGCAGCCGGTCGACGGTCTTGTTCCGCGCGACGCTCCCGAGCCACGCGCGAAGATGCCCGGCCTTCACTGTCCGGCACGACTGCCAGAGCGTGAAAAAGACGCTCGAGGCCAGCTCGTCCTCGTCCTCCGGCGAGAGAAGCCCGCGGCTGCGGTTGTGAATGACGGTGACGACATACGCGCTGTACTGCGTGATCGCCGCCGCGAGCGCCTGCTCGTCGCCGTGGCGCAGGCGGGAAAGCAGGTTCTGTTCGTCCATGCAGTGTCCTCCAATCTGTTTTGGTCAGCTGACACCCATATAGTCGGCAGACAGGGGAGAAGTGTAACAAAAGACCCGGCGCATCCATGCGTCGGGCCTGCCATTCAGTTTTTGACGCCGTAAGTCTGCACTTCTGCGATGAGCCGGTCAAGAAGTTCAGGATCGACTGAATGATAAACCTGAAATCCACGGTTGTTCGGTCCGGCGACGACCACCTGTGAGCCGGAGAAGGTCAGACTACAGCATTCATCCTCAAACCGTCCCCATGCGAACATCAGATTGACAGAACGGCTGTCATAGTCTTTATCGCCGCTAACGGAAGTCAAGCCGCCCGGAAGAAGATTCCTGAGATCCTGCCGGTAGGAGGCAGAACTTAAAACGGATAAAACAGCTTCATATTCTGTGCTTCCGGCGGAACAGTATTGTAGGTTCCAGATGTCAAACGAAGGACTGCCGTTTTCAAACCTGGCAGCAGTGACAATGGCGGCCATGTTCAGATCCGGATATTCCGCCGGGATACCGGTCACTTCCGCAAAGGAATGCGGCCAGAGCAGCCACACGGTGAAGCATAGGACGATGATCGCGAGGAGCAGAAGGATGCATTTCTTCGTTCCGGTCCGCATGGCAGGATCCTCCGTTCTTCAGGGTGTTTCCATCATAGCAGGATCCTGAAATTTTGTCCAGCGGCTCAGAAAAACAGCAGCTTTTCTTCCCGGAAGGAAACAGGAAGCGCCTGCCCGGCGGCATATGTACCGGCTGCATCGCATTCCGCGCGCAGGACCGGCGACCCCTCTGCCGCGCCCTCCGGCTGCAGCAGAAGGATCGCGTGCCCGGCATCCGGGATGATGCGCAGGATGCGGAAGGGCGTGCCGCTTCCGCCAAGCTCGTGGCTGACCCAGAGGATCGGCCCGTCGAACGCGCCCAGCAGCTCGCCGAGCTCGAGCTCCCACTTGAGGTAGCTGTCGAGCGCGGAGAACGGCTCATCCAGCAAGATCGCCTGCGGCTCCGACGCCAGAATGCGCGCCAGCGCCACGCGCTGCTGCTGCTGCGGCGTGAGGTTGATATGCTTTTCGCTGTCGAACAGCACGCGGCCGTCCAGCGTGATCGTGCCGCGGTCTGGCTTTTCGATGCCTGCGATGCACTTGAGCGTCATGCTGTTGATATATAAATCGTAACGTCGTTACTCTTTACCGAACGGACAGACGGGATAATGGCACTCTGCGCAGCCGAGGCACAGCCCGCCGCAGCCGAGCGCGGCGATCTCCTGCTTCGTGACCTGCAGCCCTGCGGCGACGAGCGGCAGGATGAGATCGAAGATCGTCGCCTTCGCGTACATGACGCAGCCAGGAAGACCCATCACGGGCTGGCCGTCTTCGTAGTATCCCAGCAGGAACATGGCCCCGGGCAGGACCGCTGCGCCGTAGGTCACGATCCGCGCGCCGCTCCGGGCGATCGCGCCGGGGGTATTGTCGTCGGGATCGACGCTCATGCCGCCGGTGCAGAGGATCGTGTCGACCGGTTTTTCCGCATCTCCGCGATCGCCGCGGCGACCTGCTCCAGCCCGTCGCCGACGGTCAGGTGCTCTGTCATCGTGATGCCGTAGGCCTGCAGCTTCTTTGCGAGGATCGGGGTGCTCGGCATGTTCCGCAGCGTCCGGTCAAAGGAATTTCGGCAGGCGGTCGAGCAGGTGGTGCAGACGGGGAAGATGATCTCGTCGGCGCTCGGCTATCAGAAGAAATAAAAAGCACGCGCTGCAGCCGCAGCGTGTGTTTTTTGTTTGGTCAGTGCCCGCCGCCCGCGAGCATTCTGAGCGCGTGATCGAGCGTCGCGACGACGGCGCCGAGATTTTCGCGCGCCGCCTTTTCCGAGCCCGGGACGTTCAGCACGAGCGTATGCCCCCTGGTTCCGGCGACTGCACGGGAAAGCATCGCCCGCGGCGTCGACTTCAGTCCATCGACCCACATGGCGACGGGGATGGCGCGGATCTCGCGGTCGAGCACGGCAAGCGTCGCCTCCGGCGTCACGTCGCACGGAGAGAGCCCGGTGCCCCCGGTCGTGACGACCAGATCGGCCTGCAATATGTCGCAGGCATGGACGATGGCCGCAGAGATCTGCCCCTCCTTGTCCGGAACGGTCTGCATTGCCTGTACGGCAAAGCCGGCGTTTTCAAGCATGGCGCGGATGGCCGGGCCGCTGGTATCGGTCCGGGTCCCGGCAGCGCAGGAATCGCTGACGGTAAGAATGACTGCCTGATACGGCATAAAGATCCCTCCTGTATCGTTTTTTCTATCCTATAATATTTTTTTCGGAAAGGGAAGCGGCAGATTTGCGGCGAATACAAAACGCTCCCACAAAAAACAACGCAAACAGGCATGCGAAAATGGGATTTATCGTTGACACCTGCGGATTCTTGCGCTACAATAAGGTGAAATCAATACAAACCAACACGATCCCATTTTTGTTGGACGATTTTCCCCAAGGCAAAAATTCAGAAAGGAATGGAATCTATGAAAACCAAAGCAGTTCGAATCCATGGCAAAATGGATCTGCGTCTGGAAGAAATTGAACTCCCGCAGGTCGGTCCGGACGATGTTCAGGTCAAGATCATTTCTGACTCCATCTGCATGAGCACGTACAAGGCCGCGGTCGAGGGCGAAGAGCACAAGCGCGTGCCCAACGACGTTGCGGAGCATCCGACCATCGTCGGCCATGAATTCTGCGGTGTCATCACCGAGGTCGGTGAGAACTGGAAAAATAAATATAAACCCGGCCAGGGTTTTGCCATTCAGCCTGCACACTTCTACAAGGGCTCCCAGATGGCTCCCGGCTATTCCTACCAGTACTGCGGCGGCGACAGCCAGTACTCCAACATCCCCATCGAGACGATGCTGACCGACAACCTGCTGCCGTACAATTCCGATACCTACTTCTATGGCTCCCTGGCAGAGCCGATGAGCTGCATCATCGGTACCTTCCACGCCATGTACCACACCAAGCCCGGCTGCTATGAGCATCAGATGGGCATCGTTGAGGGCGGCAAGATGGCCATGCTCGCTTCCGTCGGCCCCATGGGCCTCGGCGCGATCGACTACGCCCTGCACTGCGACCGCCGTCCGAGCTTGCTCGTCATCACCGATATCGACGACGCCAGACTCGCAAGAGCCGAGAGCATCTACACCGTCGAGCACGCCAAGGAAATGGGCGTCGAGCTGCACTACGTCAACACGGCCAAGCCCGGCTGCGACACCAACTACCTGCGTGAGCTCTCCGGCGGCACCGGTTATGACGACGTCATCTGCTTCGCTCCGGTCAAGCCCGTTGTCGAGCAGGCCAGCGATATCCTTGGCTTCGACGGCTGCCTCAACTTCTTCGCAGGCCCGACCAACAGCCAGTTCAAGGCGGAGTTCAACTGGTACAATGTCCATTACCTCTACACCCATGTGGTCGGCACCTCCGGCGGCAACACCAGCGATATGAAGGAAGCCATCGAGATGATGACCTCCGGCAAGATCAACCCCGCTGCCATGATCACCCACATCGGCGGTCTGAACGCGGTCGTCGATACCGTCCTGAACCTGCCGAAGATCCCCGGCGGCAAGAAGCTCATCTACACGCAGATCGAGCTGCCCCTGACGGCCATCGCCGATTTCGGCAAGCTGGGCGAGACGGATCCGCTCTTCGCAAAGCTCGACGAGATCACCAAGCGCCACAACGGCCTGTGGAGCGCAGAAGCTGAAAAATATCTGCTTGCAAACAAATAATTGAAATTAAAATAGGAGTGAAACACTTATGGCAGAAGGCGTATTGATGCCCAAAGAAGGCATTACAGTCGAATCTTGCATCATTGGCGAGTGGAAGAAGAATGTCGGCGATCACGTCAACGTCGGCGACGTCCTCTTCACCTACGAGACCGACAAGGCGGAGTTCGAATGCGAATCCACCGCAGCCGGCACCCTGCTTGCCAAGTTCTATGAAGACGGCGACGAGGTCCCGTGCCTGGCCAACGTCTGCGCCATCGGCAAAGAGGGCGACGCATATGAGTTCCTGAAGCCCGGCGCAGAGGTCCCGGCTCCTGCCGCCGCTCCCGCCGCAGAAGAGGCCGCTCCCGCAGCCGCCGCAGCTCCCGCTGCCGCAGCCGAGCTCAAGGCCATCTCCCCGCGCGCCATGGCCAAGGCTGTTGCCAACAACGTCAACCCGGCGCTTGCCACCGGTACCGGCCCCAACGGCCGTATCATCGAGCGGGATATCGACAAGCTGATCGCCTCCGGCGCAGCTGCTGCGTATGCCGCTCCGACCGCCGCAGCTCCCGCAGCTGCTGAGTTCGAAGACGTCAAGTGGAGCCCGGTCCGCAAGGCGACCGCCAAGTCCATGACCAAGAGCCTGTCCACCATGGCACAGCTCACCCAGCAGTATTCCTTCGACGCGACGCAGCTGCAGGCCTACCGTGCCATGCTCAAGCCGCTCGATCCCCCCATGGGCAAGGTCAGCCTCAACGACATGGTCATGTTCGCTGTTGCGAAGACCATCAAGTCCTGCCCGGATCTGAACGCCAACGTCCTCGAAGAGAACGTCGTCCGTCACTTCAATACCGTCAACCTCGGCTTCGCCTGCGACACGCCGCGCGGCCTGATCGTCCCGACGATCTTCAATGCCGACCAGATGACCCTGCTTGAGCTCTCCATGGAAGCCAAGCGTCTGGCTGCCGAAGCCCGCGAGGGCAAGCTGAGCCCCGACTACATGTCCGGCGCCACCTTCACGATCTCCAACATCGGTTCGTTCGGCTGCGAGGCCTTCACGCCCGTCATCAACCCGCCCCAGACCGGCATTCTCGGCGTCTGCAACATCCAGACGAAGATCAAGTCCGCCAAGGACGGCGTCATCGAGACCTACCCGGCCATGGGCCTGTCTCTGACCTTCGACCACAGAGTCATCGACGGCGCACCCGCCGCGCGCTATATGAGCGAGCTGTGCAAGAGTCTTGAGAACTTCATGACCCTGCTCGCAAAGTAAGAGAAAGGAAGGACGAAATCATGCCGAAATCTTTGTATATCGATCCCGTAAAAGTCCGCGAACCCGGCTATATTCATTTTGAAGACATTCCTGTCTGCCAGTATAACAAGACCATCAAGCAGGAGCTCGAAGAGGGCAACTACACCAAGGAAGACCTGATCCGCATCTACCGCGACATGGCCATCTGCCGTGAGTTCGAGCACATGCTCACCCTCATCAAGACCCAGGCCAACTACAACGGCGTCGAGACGACCTATCCCGGCCCCGCGCACCTGTCCCTCGGTCAGGAAGCTTCCTGCGTCGGCGAAGCGTACCTTCTGACGAAGGACGACATCACCTTCGGTTCCCACAGAAGCCATTCCGAAATCCTCTCCAAGGGCCTGAGCTGCATCAACAAGCTCTCCGATGAAGAGCTCATGAGCACCATGGAAAACTTCCTCGGCGGCAAGACCCTGGCAGCTGTCAAGAAGTTCGCCGATACCTCCGACGTCAAGGAGCTGGCCATCCGCTTCCTGCTCTACGGCACCGTCGCTGAGATCTTTGCCCGTGAAAACGGCTTCCATCACGGCATGGGCGGCTCCATGCACGCGTTCTTCCTGCCGTTCGGCATCTACCCCAACAACGCCATCGTCGGCGGCTCCGCCCCGATCGCAACGGGCGCTGCGCTGTATCAGAAGAACAACGACAAGAAGGGCGTTGTCGTCTGCAACATCGGCGATGCGTCCCTCGGCTGCGGCCCTGTCTACGAGGCCATGAACTTCTCCGCCATGGACCAGTTCAAGACCCTGTGGGAAGAAGGCCGGAAGGGCGGCCTGCCCATCATCTTCAACGTCTTTGACAACTTCTACGGCATGGGCGGCCAGACCATGGGCGAGACCATGGCCTACAACATGCCCGCCCGTCTCGGCGCCGGCATCACCCCGAGCCAGATGCACGCAGAGCGTGTCGACGGCTGGAACCCGCTGGCTGTCATCGACGCCTACAAGCGTAAGATGGAGCTCATCAAGAACAACGAAGGCCCCGTCCTGCTCGACGTCGTGACCTATCGTCTCGTCGGCCACTCCACCTCCGACCAGAACGCCTACCGTACCAAGGAAGAGATCGAAGACTGGCGCAGCCATGACCCGATCGTCAAGTTCCGCGAGGCTCTCGTGGAAGCTGGCGTCGAGTCCGACGAGTTCTTCGCCAAGCTCCTGCAGGATACCGCCGACCGCATGACCATGATCTGCCGCGCGGCTGACGACAAGGAGATCTCTCCGTATGTCGACTTCGACAAGAACCCGGATTACCTTGCAAACCTGATGTTCTCCAACGAGACTGTCCGCTCCATGGGCGCTCCCGATCAGAAGCTGAACGTTACTGGCCCGAAGGAGAGCTGCAAGCGCTATGCTGACCTGGCAAAGAAGGAGCACTTCGCGTTCGATAAGGACGGCAATAAGTTCTCCGACATGAAGGTCTACAACATCCGCGACGCGATCTTTGAGCCGCTGATCAACAAGTACTACGAAGACCCGACGCTCGTCGCCTATGGCGAAGACGTGCGTGACTGGGGCGGCGCTTATGCTGTCTACCGCGGCCTGATGGATGTCATTCCGCACTCCAGACTCTTCAACTCTCCGATCTCCGAGGCTGCCATCGTCGGCACCGCCGTCGGTTACTGCATGTGCGGCGGCCGCGCAGTCGTCGAGCTCATGTACTGCGACTTCCTTGGCCGTGCAGGCGACGAGGTCTTCAACCAGATGTCCAAGTGGCAGGCCATGTCCGCCGGTATCCTGAAGATGCCGATGATCCTGCGTATGTCCGTCGGTGCCAAGTACGGCGCGCAGCACTCGCAGGACTGGGTCGCCATCGTCTCCCACATCCCCGGCCTGAAGGTCTTCTTCCCGGCCACCCCGTACGAGGCCAAGGGCATCATGCAGGCGGCTCTGAACGGCACCGATCCCTGCGTCATCTTCGAATCCCAGCGTATCTACGGCAAGGGCGAAGAGTTCCACGAGGGCGGCGTTCCCGCGAAAGAGTATGAATGGGCACCCGGCGCTGTCAACAAGGTCCGCGACGGCAAGGATCTGACCATCCTCACCATCGGCGCGACGCTGTACCGCGCAGTCGACGCAGCCAAGACGCTCTCCGAGAAGTACGGCGTGGAAGCCGACGTCATCAACATGCCGTCTCTGGTCCCGCTGGATTATACCGATCTGATCGCTTCCGTCAAGAAGACCGGCCGCGTGGTCCTGGCCTCCGACGCCTGCGCAAGAGGCACCTTCCTCAACGAGATCGCGGAGAACCTGACGAATATGTGCTTCGACTATCTGGATGCGCCTCCCGTCGTCATCGGCGCGCGCAACTGGATCACCCCGCCGCACGAGTTCGACAAGTACTTCTTCCCGTATGCCGAGTGGATCATTGACGCTGTCAATGCCCGCCTGATCCCGCTGGAGGGCTATACCTCCACCACGACCCCGGACGAGGCTGAGATCATCCGCCGCAACAAGCTGGGCGTGTAATGAAACCCATCCCCGCGCCGGGGAAACCTCTGCGCGGGGATTCCCAAAAAGAAAACCTTGACAAACACACAATTCATCGCTATAATATTCATGTTTTCGGGCCTGTAGCTCAGCTGGGAGAGCGTTCGGTTCGCATCCGAGAGGTCGAGAGTTCGAGTCTCTTCAGGTCCACCATAAGAGAGTTATACGAACGCAATACGGCGACGGAGAAATCCGCATCACCGCATTTGGGTTCGTATTTCTTTGTCCATTGCCATGCAGCAAAAAAGGAACCCCCCGGTAAAACCGGGGGTTCTTCATATGCGGGCATAGCCCTATGTTCCTCGCGTGACGCGTCAAACGCGTAATTCTTTCTACCAGCCGCGAATGAACTGCATCCATTTATTTTCACGTTGGCTAATTGTTATGATGCCAGCTTTTTCTTTCACTTTTGCGCTCTATTTTATTCTCTCTTTGTTATTTTCTTAAAAGAGTTTTGCGTTCACACCGTCTCTGTTAAACTTAGTTCTGCCCCATTTTCACATGGGTCTTTCCTGTTTTGATGATTGCTGCAAGTTGACCGACCGCTCAATCATCTTAACAGGATTTTTTGCTCATCGCCATAGGCTCTTCTGAACCACGCGTCTAACGCGTGGTTTTCTTTATACAAAAAGAGGCAGACGTGTAAAGCGTCTGCCTCTTTTACTATAACGAAGTTCGTTATAATCTACCATCTTCCTGCAAAATGAGAAAATACTTGTTATATTTTCTCGTAAAGGAGCATGGCTATGATTAGGATTTTACTGTCCACTCGCCTCGGCGAAAGGCGCTGGACGCAGGCTGATCTCGCTCGCGCAACTGGCATACGTCCGTCTACCATCAATGACTACTACCACGAATTCGCCGAGCGTGTCAACCTTGAGCATTTGGATTTGATATGCGAAGCGCTGGACTGCGATCTCGAAGATCTGATTATCCGCATACCGAATAGTGAGCCGCGGGTACGGACACGGACCGGCTTTGAATTACATACCAAACGCTGACTTGCTCCCCAAAGCCCGGACGCTTACCATGCGTCCGGGCTTTCTCCTTTTGCGGGAATCGTATAGACCTCTATGGCGTTCCTCCCTAAATTTCTGTTCCGTCTGGCAAAATGAAGCTGATCTTCACGCTGCACCCCAGGGCGCTTGCCAGCGACTCAATATCCTTTTCCGTGAAGTTGCCGCGAGTCATCTTATTCGACAGGTTCTGGCGCGTCTGCCCGGACGCTTCGGCTAATTCGCCCATCGTCATATTTTGCCGTTTCATAATTAGGCGCAGCTTCTCTGCAACTGAAATATCCATACTATCGCCTCCTGTCATCACTATACACGATTCTGTGTCGATTGTCAAAAACTTTTTTGCAAATTTCACGATAAAATGTAAATTATCTATTGACAAATGACACGAATTAGTGTAATATAAGCATGTAAGGCAAAGCCGAACAGCTTTTTGAAAGGAGCGAGGTGAATGAACGACGTGAACGTCACCGAGGCGTTGCTGAAAGCAATCCTCGAACTCATCGAGAAGTGCGAAACGCTCGAAGAACTCCGCGAAAGCGTCAAGCGCATCATGGATGAGTAAATAAAAAGAGTAGCGGCCCCTTCCACAGACCCGCTACTCAAACACCCCAAAAGGTGAGCCGGGAGCCTTACCCCGGCCACCTTGATTATAACCGAGTAAGGCAAAAATATCAAGGAGGAACACAAAATGAAATACGCTGACATCAATCGCAGATTTACCGAGATCGTAGCCGAGTGGCTGGCCAAGGGCTACTCCATCAATACCGCTTCCATGAGCGGCAGTCAGGGCGAAACCGCAAAGATCGATCTTACGGACGGCAAAGAGATCGTCCGCATCTTAGTAGACCGCTTCTCTGATTACGCGGCAAACGTTGAGGGCGTCGAGATCATCGTCGGCAAGGCGCTGGATGCCGATGTCCGCCCCAACAACAACGACAACTGGGCGACACTCTGGAACAACCGGCTCGAAGTCCTCCAGCAGGAACGGTTTTTCAAAATCGGTGAAAACCGCGTAAGCGGTACGCAGTACGGCACCGAGGCCGAGGCGAAGGCCGCTGCAGAGCTGCGCCTCAAGCGGTACATCGCTAAGGAGTGTTCTTCCAAAAGCAAAACATTTACCGGTGAGGCCATCGAGATTGCCAAGCGCGTTATCCGCCGCAAGTTTGGGGCCAACCGCATTGCCACGGCCTACGTAATGGTTTTCAAGTATGACAACGCATATTGCGTCAGCTACCGGGACAGAACCTATCGGCTGCGTTGAAAGGGGAAATCCGCACCATGAAGAAGATAACTGCTATGGATTACAAGAGAGCTGCCAGAGACGCCATGAAAAAGACCGTCGGCTTTGCACCCGCCCTAAAGAACATCATCCCTATGGAGGGCGGAGACAACGGCGAGATCGTCACAGACGTTGCTTTCTGCATCGCAGCCACCGGTAAAGGGTACTCTTGGAGAATCGGCGGCGAAGTCGAAAGAGCTGAAGCGTATGACATCCAGCCTCAGAACGCATAAGGGCAAGGAGGAAACCAAATGAAAAACGTAAAAGTCGAGTGGTGTGAAAACTTCATCCGGGCGCGGTTCACAAAGCATCATCCATTTCCCGGCGGCGGAATTGAGGTCGGCTGTTTCTGGAACATGGCAGAACGCGCTGGGCTGTGGGAACGTGGAACTTACGGATCGCCGATGAGCATCGCGCTTTCGCACCTTTGCACGGCCGAAACTGTCCTCGACGGAGACGGAAATTACTGCTACACGGTATTCAAGCTGACATAATAGAGTCCCGCCCCGGAGGTTACGAGGGCTGAAAGGGTAAATCATGAATAAAATCCGCCGTAAAAATTTGCAGGCCATCATCGACCGGTTGGAGGAGCTGAAAGGCAGTCTCGAAGATCTTCAGGCCGAGGAAGAAGAATACCGAGACAACATCCCGGAGAATATGCAGGAAAGCGAACGCTATGAAAAGGCCGATGAAGCCTGCGACAATCTTTCCAGCGCCGTAGACAGTCTGGAAGAAGTCATCAGCAGCATCGAAGCTGCTATCGAGTGAAAGGAGCCGTCATGGAGAACAAATCTTGGACAGTCACTTATCGCAATCGTGACAACGGCCAGCGGACCACCGCCGCCGTGTTCGCAGTGGATCAGCAGCAGGCACGAGAAAAAGCCAAAGCCGACGGCCGCGAGGCATGGGAAGTCGAAAGTATCGAACCAAACGAGGAAACGTTGGCGCGGATTCTCATTGCCGAATTTGCCAAGAAGCAGAGCGGACACTTCGCGTGTCCCCGCTGCGGGAAGATGACAATGGACGCAGAGAGTGTCACGCGCAATGCCCTCAGCCGCCGTGTCGGCTGCTACATCTGCGATACTTGTGGAACGGTTGAGGCCATCGAAGATTTCGCGCATAAGCAGGATTCGCTCAGCACGTGGGCAATCGTGAGAGAACCGGAACGATGGCACATGCTGAGTTGGATTAGCGACAATATTAAGATTGATGGCCACGAGGGAACGTGGTACATCATTGACGAGGGTGATTTTCAGATTACCCCGGACGTGAACGGCAAGCCACAGACACTTACCGCGCACCTGTTTCTGCTCGAAAGCAAAAAGTTCGGCGACGAAGCTGCGTGTCTGATCGTCGATAAGAAAAAGCAGATCGTCATGGAGGACGTCTGGAACGGTTTCGACGATTTGGAAGACACCGGGTGGGAGGAAGTGCGGAAGATTGAATGCCCGGTCTGCAAGGGCGAGTTTCTGCGGGAGGACATGACCTTTACGCGCGACTGCCACGGCATCACTTTCCGGCTGGTCTGCTTCGGCTGCTACGAAAAGGTCATGGCAAAAGGCTACGACGGAGCATATTACACCGAAGTGGATGAATGTATTGAGGAGGACTATTGAGCATGAAGAAAATTACCGTCCTCGACTTCTGTAATCAGATTGGAGCAGCCAGTGATGAGATTCCGGTTGTGGTGAAAGCCGGACCATTGACGATCGGGCATTTTGCCAGCCTGTATATGCTGCCAGCCGCGTCCATGCCGGGAACGCTCGAAGCGAAGATAAATTTCGTGACATTGAAACGTGACGAGATTGTGATTCAGATAACACCGAAAGCGTATAGCACGAAGTAAGCGCCTCTGTCGCGTCGCTGCTGGACTTGCAAGTTTAGGCAGCGCAAAGCGACGAGAGAATCAATGGGCAGATATAAAAACGGCGTAGCGAGCCGCCAGAGCCGCGCAAAAAAGAAAACCCCTCACATGACACTTCTGCCATGCGAGGGGTTTGTTCGTGTGTTCAGATAAAGGCGCTGTCCACGTTGTCCGATGCGTCCTGCTCCTGAAAGCCGTTTGCCTTGGCGGCTTCAAACGTGATGCCGCCACGCTTGTGGTCGGACTTGACCAGCTCAAAATAGCACTTGCCGCCCGTGATGATGATAACCTGCGCCAGACTGAGCGCGGCTGTCAGCCAAGCGGCAGAAGCCATATAGTTGGACTTGATGCACAGGCGCATCAGGTAAATACATTCCTGCGTGATAAGCAAGCCAGACCCGACCAGCAGGAAGCAGACGAGTTTGCTCGTGTCCAGCTTCTTTCTCCTGCGCTTTTTCTGAGCCATCAGATCATGCCGAGCTTCTGCGCGAAGCGGTAAAGAACCGTGACGAGCTGCTCGCGCGTCATCATGTCCTGCCACATGAAGTTCGCGGAGCCGTCGGGCAGCGGTGCGCCGCCCTGCACGATGCCGTTGTTGACTGCCCACTGGCGAGCAGCTTCGCTCCAATCGCTGCAGTCATTGTCCTGAAGATCTTTCCGCATTTCGCGGAAAAGCTCGGTGAAGGTTGCCTTGTCCATATCGTCGTCCTCCTTTTCTCCGTTTTCCAACACCATGACCGTATGCCCGGACGATACCAGAATATCGCCCCGGCGCAGGTAGGCGTCAGATGTCAGGTACTTCCGGTCAGTCAGCAATTCAAATTCTCCCGTAGCAGGGAAGCAGCGCATCATGCAGTAGGTCGTGCAGGAATTGCCCTGCTTGCGGTAGGTTTCTTTCAGGGCGTCGACGCCAGCGGAAATTGCGCAGAGCATCATAAACGCGCTGCAGTCCGTTTCTACGGGCTTTGCGATCTTGCTCAGAATGAAGTCTACCGCTTCCGCAGCGACGTAGGCTGTGTTGCGACCGTCCTGATCGTACCCGATGTTCTTGTTGCCGACACCAGCTTCGCACGCCTGCGCGGCTAGCTCGGCTTTCCTGCGGTCCTTGAACCGGAGAACACCGAGCCAGCTTCCAGAGTACCAATACGCGAAGTTTAATTCGCGACCGGTCTGATTGCCGGGTTTCTGCCCATGCGCGCCAGTTTCGCCGAGCGACGCCTGCCCGATGCGTACGCTCATGTTTCGTCGCCCCCGGAGGTCGAAAGCTCACCGACAGCCAAAACGCCGCTTTTCAATTCATAAACGGCGGACTCGATCATAGCGTCCAGTTTGGCTTCGTCAACCGTAATGCCGCGCTGCTTGAGCCATTCCAAGACATACGCTTTCTTCTCAGGACCGCGACCGGAGCCGTTGTAAATCTGCTCTGCGGCAGATACGGCAATCTTCACCCATGCGTTGATTTCTGCCTGCTGCTGGGCTGTGGTCTTGCTCTTGATGTACGGAATGACAATGACGGTAATGACTGCTGCGATCAGCGCAAATACCGCCTGAATGATGGTGGTAATGTTGTATTCCATGAATCGTGTTCCTCCTTAGTCATACAGGGCGTGAATGCCCTGCTTTGTCAAAAAATCCTTCTGCTTATGCTTGATGTTGGCTGCGTAGTTCAGAGCATCGTGCATATCGCCGTTGCAGTTCGCGTCTGGAATGCGCTGTACTGCCTTGGCGGTTGCTTCGCCGAGCGCGATTGCTGCGCCTGTACTCTGCACCATGAGCAGAAAGAAGTCTTTCTGCGCTTCATCCTGCTCTTCGGCGCGCTTATCACGCGCCGCAATTTTCCGTTCCAGTTTCCAGACGATAAGGCCCATGATGGCGGACGGAATCCCCATAGCCGCGACAAACGCGATCAGAAACTCACCAGCGTTGATTGTCATAATCACTTTCACCTCTACTTGCAAAATGCAGGAGAGGCAGACCGTGCCGCCCCTCCTGCTGCGTGTCAGATCTCTACTTCGAGATCCTTCAGGATTTCCTCGACCTGCGGCTTGATGAGAGCCGGCACCTGGTCGAGCGTCTTTTTGCCCTTGACGATCAACGTCGCATACACGATTGCCATATCAGCGACCTCCTTTCTACACAGAATGGTCAAAAGAAAAAGTCGAAGGCGCTTCATACGCCCTCGACCTCATCTTCTTCAAGGATACGCCGGACTTCCTCACGCAGTCGTTCCGGCACATCATCAAGTGTTTTCAGCCCCTTTCGGATCAGCTCGGCATACACTTTCGCCATATCTATCAACCTCCGATCACAAGCTCATAGACGTCACAGAGCGCAAGCTGCGCCTGCGTGATCTGTGCGGACAGTCCTTCATTGACGCTTTGCAGGTCGCTTACCTGCTGTTTCAGCTTCGGAATGGTCTCCTTTTCGGCTTCGGCCAGCTTCGCCTGCGCGAAATAGCCGTCGAAGCTGCCGAGAATATCATCATAGATCCCGTCATAGAACGGAAGCTCCAGATGGTATTCGTCGTACTCAAAGCCTGAGACTGTCAACTCGCCCTGCGTTTCCGAGAACGGAGTTACGTTCTCATAGAACCGCACAAGGCAGTAGCCGGGCTTGTCAGGCTGCTCCTCCAGCGAGAACGCATTTGCCGGCGCATTGTCGCCTCTTACTTTCATTTCGCACAACCTCCTTCAAGATTCGTACCCCGATGGGGTCAACATACTTTTTCCGCGCCGCAGCGGAATTGCAATGCTTGAGCTGGCCGATCCGGCTCAAAAGCCCCGATGCCGTCCGATACGCGATCCGCTGGTGACGCTCGATCTTCTTGCGCACCTTGCGGCATTGGCGCGTAAAGCGCAGGAAGTTTTTTCGGCGCATGGTAGTATAATCGCGGTAAAAGCGATACCCGACGTAATCCAGCGGCCGCACTTTCAACGGGAACACCTGCCAGTTGCCCTTCATCTGCAGCCGCAGCCGCTTTTGCAGATACTCGGCAATCGCTTTCCGCGCACGGTGCAGTTTCTTTTTGTTCGGGCCAAAGAGGACAATATCGTCCATGTATCGCACGCTGTACTTCACACCGTCGAGCGTCGTGATGTAACGGTCGAGCGATTCCAGATAGAAGTTTGCAAGCCACTGGCAGATGAAAAAGCCAATGGCCAGCCCCTGTTCGCAGGTTTGCAGGATCTCCCACGTCAGCTTTAGATACTTCTTGTCCTTGATCTTGTGCGCCAGCATCCAGATCAGCTTGCGGCGGTCGACAGAATGGTAGAAGTGGTGAACGTCCATTTTGCAGACGTACCGGCTTCCTTTTTTGTCGTGGTGAATGACACGCTTGCAGCGCCGAAGCGCGTGCTTTCCGCCGCGTCCCGGTACTGATGCGCAGCACCAGTAATTCATCCCGCGCAGGAAGACCGGCGCCGCCGCCAAGACCATCAACGTGTGGACGATGCCGTCGGGGAAGAACGGAACGTATTCGATCTCTCTCCACTTTCGGCTGCTGTTGTCGAAGATCTTGCGCTTCTTCGGCTGGGCTGGGGCGAAAGTCTGCGTCTGCAGAAGATCATAGACGCGGTCCGTGTAGCCGCCCACGTCGGTCAGCACCCGTCTTACGTCGCGCCGATCGTGTTTGTCTTTCGCGCCAAACACAATGGCTTCGCGGATGTGTTCTTTGTCACACATCCATTCATACAGGAATCCTTTTCTTTTTGGCATATGCCTCGCTCCTTGTTTGCCATCGGGGTCTTTCCAGATACCTTTCGGCCGTACTAAAGCCCGTCCTGTAGCGGCAATATTTTCACCAAGCGGTGTGGGAGAGCCTGCGCAAAGAAATGGAGCATACAAACAAGTAGGCGCGCGCCGATGTTCGAGTTCGCGTTGGACGAATTGTAGTTGCCATTGAAAAAGAACAGGCCGCAGTTCGCAGCATCATTCCTGTAGTAGCCGCCGACGCAGAGAACACACCAGCCAGAATTCGAGTTCACGTGAAGCCCAAAGCACCGCACAAGCTGCGCAGACAATCCCGTCGAGAATTATACTGTCTATGCGCTGGGAAGGTCTGAAAACGGGAGAAAATAACGAAATGCGTTATTTTGAAAAAATATACGCGCCGCGCTTCGCGCGGATATATAGAGAATGGCGCTGCCGCGCCAGGGCGTAAGACGTGCCGCTCTGAAAGCGGAAGCCCACGGGGGCTGCGGCCCCCGGTCCCCCATTAGGGGACGTAAAGGAGGCGCGCGCCGATGACCGAGACCGCGTCGGACGAAAAGTAGCCGCCACCGAAAAAGAACAGGCCGCAGCCCGCAGCATCATCCCAGTAGCAGCCGCCGACGCAAAGAACACACCAGCCAGAATTCGAGTTCACGTAGTCTGGCACGTAGGTCGTGCCGCTGCCACCGGTTCCCGTCGGAATAAATGCCCATGGGAGGGCCGTGCAGTTTCCGAGCGTTTTGATATTGCCGCTGCTCGGCAGGCTGAGCCCAGCCGCCGTGTAGTTGGTGGACGTATCGTCTGCGTACTTCGACGGATCGGTGCAGATATAAGCCGCGCAGTTGTTGAAGTTGATGCCGTCAATCCAGTCATAGACATTGCCCCACGGGTTTTCGATGCCGCGATACTGTACGCCGCCATAGCCTGTCCTGGCGGAAGCGACCGTGCCGGTGTGGTAGGTCATGCTGTCCGTCGTACCCGTCTTCTGCAGCGAGGAATTGCCGACAATACCGTTGCCGATCTTGCTCTGGCTGTTCCAGTTTGCATACTCGACGAGATAGAGCAGCCAGACCGCGCACCACGACGCATAATCGTACTGCTGCCACTTGCTGCCCTTTTTCCGGGAGTTTGTGCGGGCTGTGGCGCGTGTGATGTTTGTCAGTGGATTTGCACCAGATTTGGAAGCATAGCCGGAGATCGTATTGTATCGTCCAACATAGCGACCGGAACCTGGGTGCTTGGCAAAGCCGGTGAACGGCGCGTTTGCGACGTAGTAATAGATCTTGCTCTGGCTGCTGTTATAGACGATCTTGTAGTAAAACTCAGGGATAAAGACCATCGTATCGTAGGACGTGCGGGAGAATCCGGACTGTCCCTTTTTGTACGACACAGCGCCGTTGATGATGTTGTATTCTTCCATGCCCTGCCACGGCATGAAATCGTCGAACGGCGAGCTGCCAGCGCCCGTGCCGATGGCCGCGCTCGGCTCCGAGGACACGGCGGCATTGACGTAGCCGTTCGGGTCATTGCTCGGCGTCAAGCGGGAAAGCGCCGTCGAGGAATTGCTGTACGTCCAGCAGACGCCGAAGATCGTCACAAACACGCACGACACCGTGCAGGTCTTGTTTGCGGGCGCGTTGTAGTTTGTGTCGCTGGCGACGGAAACTGTGATTGTGACCGTACCGGAGTTTTCGTCCACGCTCGTCACGGTCACGACGTTTCCGGAAAGCGAAGCTGTGGCGATCTCTGGATGGTCAGACGAAACAGAGATCGTACCCGTGCCGAGCCGCGTCACTGTGAAGGAATCCGTCAGCTTTCCGTCCTCCAGCGTGATCGTAGTCTTGCTGAGCGTCAGCGAACCGTCTGCTTTACCGATTTTCCACGATACGGTTTTCGGCGCCGTCGTGCCGTCTGCCCACTGGTAGAGCGCCGTATCTTTCAGCGTGAATTTTGCGCTGTACGTGCCGGCGTTCGTGCCGCTGGTCGTGCCGCCGAGCGTCATCTTTGCTGTATCGTAGTTGTACCACGCCGGGCTTTGCGAGCTGCCCGAATACGTCAGGCTGCCGCTCTGGCCTGGCACGGTCACATTCGTCTTGGTGACGGTGACGGCCTGCGTTGCGGTGCAGGAAACGCCGCCCTCCGTGTAGCGGATCGTGACACTGGTGCGGCCCGCTTCCAGACCGCCGCTCGGCTCGACCGAAACGCCTGTTGCAATCAGCATGGCGCCGTTAGAATACGTCGCCTTGACAACCATGCCAGCCGTCGAGAACTGCTCACCAGCCTTGTAGGCGGTCTTCGTAGGCGGCGTTGTGATCTCGATGGACGCGAGCTTGATGCCTCCACCGCTTCCGCCGATCATCTGAAATACCTTGCTCATTGTGCGACCTCCGCTCTGAAAATGTTTACCGAGATTGCGCTTGTCGGCGTATCGGTGCAGGTGAACGGCATTTTTCCGTTCTCGGTGATGTCTCCCACTTTCACGCCAGCGTCGCCCCACGCCGTAAGGCTTGCGGAAACCGGCGTTACAATGTAGGCATAACCGGATTCCAGAAACCGTGCGTCTTCCAACGTCTGCGCAAGATCCGCCCAGCCGTTGACCGGCAGCGACAGCGTGAACGAAACAGCCTTGCCACTTTTCTTGGAAAACAGATCCGCGTGGGCCTGCGCGGCGGTATTGTGCGCGGAAACCGCTGTGGCACCAGCACCTGCGGATTCAAAATTTCCGCTGTCTTTGAACGCCGCAGAGCCGAGGTCGGCCAGCCACTTCATAATGCGTCCAAGAAGGACTTTCATTTCCAGACCGGATTCAAGCTGCGTTCTCGTTGCGGACTGCGTGAAGGTAGGTTTCAGAGTGCCGCCGTCGCCGTCCTTATTCAGTTTCGCATTGAACAGATCTTTGTGCGCGGTCTCGGACTCGTTGTGATTCTTGACGGCGTCTTTTTCTTCCGCTCCGACCATCTCTGCGGTATAGTCACCGTTTTTCGGGACGACCGCACCGGAACGGCTATTGAACGAAGTCACACCGCCCGCAGGGCCGAGCAGGCTGACCGGTTCTGGGTTCGGAAGACCGCCGTCGTTCGTCCAGCTCAGAATACCGGCTTCGGTCACGTGCGGCGTAAAGATTACGCCGGGTTCGCCCTGTGTGCCGCGCGATGGATACCCCGAATCGACGAACGCGCCCTGTGCGCCATCCCACACGTACCAGTTTTCATTTTCGCCGATATAGCAGGCTCTGCCCGCAGCCGACACCAGCGCGGACGCAGCGGCGCTGATAAGCTCAACTTCGGCGTCGGTGAGCGTTTCAGCAAGGGTGCTGATCGGAACACGGCGTACCTTGCCGCCGATCGATGCGAGGATAAAGTCGGCAATCGCCGCAGAGGCGGCAATCGGCTTGGAATTTACGTTTTCTACTGCCATACGATCACCCCTTACAATTCTGTGACGAGCGCCTGCGGCATGATCGCGGCGTTCTTTCGGTCTTCCGTGATGGCGTTGATCTCACGCATGACAAGGTTCGTGAAAGAGAGATCCGCCGTGACGATGCCCATGTGAGACAGCAGCCGCAAGCAGTAGATGAACAGCGCGTCTTTGACGCGCTGACAGCCGCAGCGTTCGTTCTGCTCGAAGATTGTTTTCACCCACGCGAGCTTTTCATCGGTCGACAGCGCCATCAGGGTTTTGCGCGTGAAGAACGCGCCGACCGCCGCGGAGAAATAATCGTATGCGACCACGTTGGAAAGGCCAATGGCGGCGTATTCTGCCTTGACGCACTTTGCGGCTTTTTCGGGCGCGATCTCGCCAGCGTACATTCGCTTGTTGTAGCAGACGATAATCATGTTGAGCGCGTCGACGAGTTTGTCGATGCTGCTGCCGATTGCCGCTCGCAGCTCACTTCGCTGCTCGACGGAAACCGTGTCCGTCTGTAAAGCGATTGCAAGGTTCGCCGCAGCAATTTCGTATTTACTTGCAATTTCCAAAGGGCTACCTCCTTACTTCGATACGGCTGTGCAGTTTGTGCCGCAATAGCCGCAGGACGTCTGGCACGAAGTCGTGCAGCCGGCAGAGCAGAGGCCGAGGCACGAGCCGACGCAGCCAGTGTTGCCGCAGGTCACTGTGCAGGACGATTTGCAGCCACCGGAACAACTGCTGGAACAGCCGCCAGAGCAGGAACCGGAGCAGCCAGAGCAGCTACCGTCGCAGGAACCGGAACAGCCGCCTGTGCAGTTGCCGCCGCAGCCGTAACAGCCGCCAGAGCAGGAACCTTCGCAGGTGTTCGCACAGCCGCTCCCGCAGCCGGTACAAGATCCTTGACATTCGCCGGAACACGTCGTTTCGCAGCCGCCAGTGCAATCGCCAGAGCAGCCGGTGTAGCAAGCGCCCGTGCAGGACGTTTCGCAGTCGCCCCGCGTCTTGTCCGTCATGGGGCGTGTTTCAAAGAGCGTCAACGCCGCTTCAAACTCGGTGATGTCCTCGTCAAACACGATTCTGCGGCCGTCGAGGCTCGGCACTTTCTCGCTGTGGATCTTCGACAGCGGAAGCGCCAGCTTCTCATAATGCTCCACGTCGACGGTGTGATCTTCGGTGGGGCTGTTCGTGTATTCGTATTTTTCGCCGCCGTATTCCGCAACAGATCCGGTATGGCAGCGCCGCAGGCACTCGGCCTTGACACGCGCTTTCAATTCGGCGAAGCGTTCGGCCTCGATATATGCCATACTCAGCCCTCCTTGGAGATTGATTTGAGCATTGACAGCTCTGCATAGGGGATGATTTCAAGCGCCCATGCGTCCGGAATATCCAACCGGTAACGTGCGGTGTCGCCGCGTTTTCGGTACAGATTGTTCCAGTAGTAGGCGTTCGCCAGGACGCGGGCCTTGTGCATCGGGCAGATGTACGTCACGCGCTTATCCGGAGTCCCTGTGCATTGGTAGTTGTACGCGCTGCACCAAGAGCAGCCGGACGCGATTGGGCACGCAAAGCATTCGTCGGTGGACTGGCTGCGCCGCGTGACTGCGGCCATTTCTGCCACCCGCGCCCGATGTTCCGGAAGAACGTTGATGCCGTGTTCCAGATCGCCGATGGTATAGGGCCGCTGCTCATGGCCGAGGGAGGTTCCCATGTAGCGCAGGCACGGGAAGAACAGGCCATCGCAGTCAACCGCCAGCATAAGCCCTGTACCGCCGCACCAGTTCTGATTATCGTCCTCCGGAAGCGGATGGCCGATGCTTTCGCTGAAGATCGACAGATACGGCTGCTCGTCCGAGAGCAGGACGAAATCGGCGAGCCGTTTGAGCTGTGTGTAGAGTGTAGCCGCATGGTCGAGCGTCCAGCCCTTTTCGTAAACGCAGTTCAGATTGATCGCCCGATACCCCGCGTCCAGCAGACCGATTACTGCGTGGTACAGATAATCGACGTTGCCGGGAGCAATCGTCATCTTCGAGCCAAGGGCGTTTCCCTTGGTCATGTAATCCTTCGCGGCCGCGATAGCAAGATCATAGCTGCCAGAGCCGTCCGGGAAGACGCGGCAGGAATCGTGGAGCTGCTTATCTCCGTCAACGCTGATGGAGAGCGACAGGTGCTTTGCCCACTTATCCAAAAACCGCTGTACCTCCGGGCGGAAGTACAGCGTTCCGTTTGTGGACATCGACGCTTTCCAGCGCGTCGCCCATGGATGATGCAGGCGGAAGGTCTGCGCCACGAAGTAGTCGAGGATCTGGTCGATCAGCGCGACTTCCAGCAGCGGCTCACCGCCGATAAAGTCAAGAACGACCCCGGCAACCTCCGTGGACGTGATGTACTGATTTGTCCGCTCGTCTGCGGCGAGCAGCATATCGACGGCGGCCTTGGCGGTTTCAAGCGACATCTTCCGGTGCGTCTTGCAGCCCTGATAGCAGTAGCTGCAGCGCAGGTTGCAGTCTTCCGTCACCTGAAATGTAATGCACTTGGAGTGCGGCGAGTTGATGCCAAGCTGGATACCCGGCATAGGGAAAAGCCGTGCCAGCATATCGGTGAAGGTTTCCTGCGGCCTAGTCATCGGTCTGCTCCCGCGGCGTCACCGTCACCGTGGCGGTCGAGAAATCAAGCACCCAGTCAACCGCTGCATTGCCGACGGCAGGAATGATAAACTCGCGTTCCAGCGTCGCTTTTGCGATCTCGTATTCCTTGCTCTTGCCGAGGTAGTCCTTCATCCATGCGTTGTATGCGTCGGTGTCCTTCAAGCCCTGCTTTGCCGCCATGAGCAGCAGCTCCTGAATGGAATTACGGTCATAATGCAGGGATTCGATGTAATTGGACAGTTCGGCTTCGATCTGAATTTTCATGCGCGTATCCTCCTAAAATCAAGAATAAGCAACCGGAACATGCGTCCACTCCGTACCGTTGTGGTATTTCAAGCCGCCAGTGACGGGCGTCGGGTCGATCCAGAAGAGATTCGTCTGTGTCGGCGGTGTGCTGCCCGTGACAAACATGGCCAAGCTGGACAACTTCATAAAGACAGGGCCGGAATCAGGCCCCTGCGCCAGAAGCGAAACCTCCGATGGTGCCGAGACCTGCCCAAGCGATTTCTCACCGTCCGCGAAAACGATGCAGTTCTTCGTCCACTCGTTGCGGCCAGTACCACCGCGCTGTACAATGACCGTGCCATCGTTGATGTCATTTGCGTTGTGCGAGTGCTTCGACGCAGCGGCGCCAATATCTGCGGCTTTTACCTTATGCGGATTGTTGAAGTCGGAAAGGTGCGATTTCAGCAGCGACAGCGCCTTTGCAATCTTTCCGAGGATAGAACCCATCTTCTCACCGGAGGCAATGTCGGACAGCTCGTTTGCCGCGACAAAGGTCGGCGTCTGATCGATCAGGGCTTTGTTCTCCACATTGCCGAGGCCGATCTGCTCCTTGGTGACCTTGTGCGGATTGTTATGGTCGTTCTTGTGATTGTTCAGCTCCGAAACGGTTGCGTAGACCAACGTTTCGCCGAGCGCCGCAGACACGTTTTCGGCCTCGCTGACGAACACCACAAAGTCGTACTGCGATGCAAGCAGGCGCTCGACGTTGGGGTTGATATAGTCGGCTTTCTCGACCTCTGTTTCCTCCCAGATGCAATAGCAGAGTTCCTTCGTGGAATCGTCGGGGTCCTCGACGTAAATGCCAATTTCGGTTGCCCAGAAGCCGGTGATCTCCAGCTCGACATTCTTGAACGACACAGACAGTGTGACGTACTTCTCGCTGCGCGTCGCAGAAGCAATTTTCAGAGAGAGCAACGGGTTCTTCAGATCGTTCGCGCCGTCACCCGGCGTACCGTTGCCGTATTTGATGCGTGTGAATTTGATCGCGTCGCCCATGAGCCCGCGAAGCATGACGTTGTACCCATCCGGGGTCAACCAGTGTGTCATACCGTTGCCTCCTTATCCATCATAATCAGACCGCCGTCCCAGTCGCACAGGGCGTTCCCGGCTTCGTCGCCCATGATGTCAATGTCCGTATTGACTTCGCCCGTGGTGAGCTTGAATTTCTTCGTGACGCTCATAACCGCGCCGAAGTATAAAATCAGCTCACGGACGGAAATTGCACGAATACTGTCCAGCACCGCGCTCTTACGGCTGACAACTTCGAGGATCTGCAGGAACGTGCGGATATTGTCGTTGACCTGTCTGATGTCAACGTCAAAGATGCGATAGTGATTCGGCTCGCCGCCATATTCAAACCATTCCTGCACCTTACCGGAGCCGAACGAAGTGGACAACGCCAGCTCGACGGCGTACTTCGTGCCGAGGTGACGGCGAACGTGCCAGGACTCGCGGAACGTGGCGCGCTTCTGCTCAATATCCCAGTCGTTGTCCCACCAGCTTACGCCGAAGTCGTGCGCAAGCTGGTCGAGAAGATCTTCTGGCAGAGTGTCGATGTGCTGATAGAGCATATTCTGCTCAATCTCGGCCGGCCGCGCCGTCAGGATCTCCGCGACGCCGGTTGCGAGCGCGAGCATTTTTTCATCCTGCCGCAGCACATCGGGGAGGACGTTCAGCAGGTTCTCAACCGTGAGGCCGTACTGCTCATTCATCCTCGTAGCCTCCGTTCACGATTGTTTTCGTTCCCAGCTTTGCAATCTGCGGCGCGGCGTTGTTTTTGCCGCCCTCCAGCACCTTGTAGGCCGGGGAGCGCAGCACGATCCGCTTGACGCCCGTGTGGAACAGGAGGTCGCGCAGCTTATCCGGGTTAATATCGCGGCCGAGCTTGCCGGACTGCCAAGCGATGTATTCCTCGACGGCTGCGTCTACGGCTTCCTGAATCGCCGCACCGGAGAGCGTCGTGTCGGTGGGGACATAGTAGGTGAAGTCGATATTGTACGAAACGAGGCCGGGGTCTTTGACGCTGACATAATCGGCCAGCGGCCGCACCTTGCTTTCGTTACAGGCGGCAAGGACGGCGTTCTTGATCTCCGTCGTGGCAATCGTTCCGTCGTTCATCAGGACATAAATATCGACGTGCCCGGCACCGTCAAAGGTGAGCGACACGTCGATCTGGCTCGCGCTTGCCAGCGCGCCGTCTGCGGCGATTGCAACTTGCAGCAGACCGTTTTCGTAGGTGACGGTATAATCTGTGTCGGCGCTCGCAGCCGTGCTGCTGCCCTTGGCGTAGACCGCCAGAGAGGACAGGTCGATGGTGTCGCCGCCCCAAAAAGCGTACTTGACGCCGCCTTTCGTATAGAGATCAAGCGTCACTTTCTTTACGACAGCCGGGCGAACGGCCTGTACGTCAGCAATCTCCGTAGATACGGATTTCGCGTGGTAGATGTAGGAGCCAACCGCGCCGGCCGTCGAAAACGCGAACATGGATTCGCGCATCAGCTCGTAGAATTCTTCGTCGCTGGCGATCTCCGAACCGTCGTCGGAAGTCGTGATATTGGTGCAGGACGTGTAGTAGTCGAACACGTCAACGATCACGTTGAGCTGGCCGACGGCGTAGCCGTTGCCGACCGTGCCGTCCGTCTGGCACCGGATGGCGGTGTCGACGTAGGTATCGCCAGCGTTGATGTAGGCGTCGGCGACAGTTTCCCAGATCAGGGTGTTGCTGGCGTCTGTGACGCGCGTCCCCTTGGGAACGAGGATGGCGAACGTCTGCGCCTCGGAGATCGTAAACCGTTCCGTGCAGTAAGCAGGTTTTGCCTGTGGGCGCTGCTGCAGATAGTACAGTTCTGCCAGCGCGTCAAGATTCTTGCCTTCGGCGCGGCTCGGAATATTCTGATTTGCGGTGTAGTTGTTGTAGACCCGCTCCTGAATGATGACGCTGGCTACCCATTGCGCGAACAGCTTTTCCGGACTGGCGGGGCGGACGCTTACTCCGGTCAGGTTCTCATAAACGGTAATCAGAAAATTTGTGATTTCCGCAGCGTCGGTCGAAACAAACTGAAATTCGGTATTACGACTCATCGACGATTTCCACCTCCACGATAGGGCTTAGAACGCCCTGCATTTCTTCCTGCGTATCAAAATCGACGCTCTTGACACGGACGCGCGGCTCATATTCCTCAATGGCCTCGCGGATTTGAGAGAAAAGCAGCACCTTTGCCGCAGGAATCGGGCGGTCGATCAAGGTAGCGTCAATACCGAAGCCGCGATACATCGGGCAGGAGCCTTTGATCGTCCGCAGGATGATGGACACGTTCTGCAGAATGGATTTTACAGGGTCGGTTTCGTTCAGGCTGATCGGCCCGATCTCCGACATGGTGATTTTGTAGCCCATAGTGTGCGCCCCTCATCGTAGATATTCCTGCAAGGAAATGCTCAGCGTCGCACTGATGATGTTTCCATGCCCGTCATAATGCTCCGCCTTGGTCTTATGGCTCAGGATCGTCCAGCGATAGCGGCCGTATCCATGATTGCCAATCGTAAGCGGCAGCGTCACGCCCTGCCGTTCCAGATCGAACAGCCGCCAAATCTCGGACATTGGGTCAACGCCGAGGGAAGCAAGAAGCTGAATGTCAAAGGTGATCTTCGCAAGGTCTGTGCCGGTGTATTCCGAAATGCTGTTGCCGGCATGGAGATCATGCGTGGCGTACCGCGCAGAACCGGACCATACGAAATTGCTGATCGTTTTCAGCGTGCGCGACGAAACTGAAAAAACAACGTCTCCAAGTGCTCCTACAATCATCCGATACCTCCCAGCACGAAGCCATCCCCGTTGAACACAGGCAGATAGAGCGTGAGGACGGTGTCGTTGACAAGCGGCATCCACGGCTTGATCGTGAGGTCGTGCTGATGCCCATCCTGCAACTCTGTCTTCTGCTGCGCAGGGTCATAAGCTGGAATGTGCGGGTGCGTGTCCAGCACATAGAGCCATCCGGACGTCATATTGCAGTCCTGAAACTTCACTCGCGCTTTTCGCTTGGCATTGTCGATGTCCGTCACAGTTCCGACGCGAACGAGCCGCTTTAACACTTTTTCTGCGTCCATCAATATCCCTCCAATACCATGCGCAGCGAGATCTGCGTTGTATAGCCGCCGCTGTCCAGCTTGTGGACAGCCTGCTTGATGATGTATTTTCCGTCGTAGCCGCCCCAGCCTTTGAGCGCGACATTGACGCCCGCAACGAGGTCGGTATCTCCCGGCAGCAGGAATTGTGCCTGGCGGCAGAATTTGTTGCGAAGACGGAGATTCTTTTCTGCAAGCTCCTTCGCTTCGTCCACTGTTCCAACCTTGGCGGTGATTTCAAGCTGCTGATTGTTCGGGTCTTCGGTGTATCCCTCGACCTTGGCGATGCCCTCAATACACTGTCCGGTTTCGGGGTTGACGTAGGACACCCGGCACGACGCATACTGCGCATCGGCTGCGCTGGTGCTGAGCTGGTACGTCTTATAGCTGTGGTCATAGCGTCTGATGGTGCGGACTTCTGGCTTCTGCTCGTACTTGCGCTGATCGAACAGTACAAGGATCCGGTTTGTTGCCTTGAGAGAAATGCCGGCATCATGGCAAAGCTGCGACAGAAACTCAATGTCGCTCATGTCGATCTGCTCGACGCGCTCATAATATGGGTCGCTGTCCGATTCATACATGCAGGTCATACCGCCGCTCCCGGCGATTTCATTCGCAATGCCGCTAAGCGTGTAGCTTTCCCATGCCTTGCTCTTGCAGGTCTGCCGGAGCTGCGAAGAAAACGGAATCGAAGATCCTTTGATGCAGACTGTGTTCGGTGGCCCGCTGCAGGAGATGTTGTCAAGCTCAAATTCTCCGCACGGCAGCACCGCGTCGGAGCCGTCGCTGTTCCAGTTCTCACGGACAAACACAACGTCCATGGCGAGCCGTTCTTCTGCGCCGCCGCCATCGGAGGATGCACCCTGTTCGCCAGAGGAAGTAGAAGATCCTGAGCCGCTGCTTTGCGTGCCTGCCTGTGCAGAGGCAGCAGAGCCGCTCTGCGTGGCGCCGCCAATTCTGCCCCAACTGATAATCCCGGCTCTGCGGGTGTTGATGTCTGTGATCTGGACGCACGAACCGGTCGCATTGACCATTTGCCCATTGCCCATGTAGATACCTACGTGGTCGACAACGCCCTGCGTGCCGAAGAAGATGAGGTCGCCGGGCTGCGCTGTGGCTTCATTGACCGGTGTAGCCATATCCTTGTAGCCCTGCGCGGTCGTTCTGGGAACGCTGATCCCGGCTTCGTTGAGCGCGTAGTAGACAAGACCGGAGCAGTCAAAGCCGCTCGGACTGCTGCCGCCCCAAACATACGGTGTACCGAGGTATTTGTTTGCTTCGCTGACAACAGCATCGCCAGACGCGCTGCCGCCAGAGGGTGATGCCCAGGACAGCTTTTCAGAGATTTCATCGAGCCACTGCGTGAGCCAGAGATCGTCGCGGTCTTGAATTTTGATTTGCAGATCGTCTGTTTCGTCTTCTTCGTTGTCCGTATAGGAGATCGACAGAAGATACGGCTGAATGGATTTTGTGATGTCGATGCCGCCAAAGGAAACCTCGGCTTTCGTGCGTCTCGCGAGATTTCGGCTGCTCATCGCTGCACCTGCTTCCACGGCGGCAGCGTAGATGCGCTGCGCTCCACCACATCAGGGATTGTCAGCATGACGCCTGCGGGGAAGGAGAAATAACTGAGCAGCGAGCTATTGGCGTTCATCAGATCGTCGGTATAGTCGACGCTGCCCATCTCCTTGTAGGCGATCATATCCCACATATCGCCCTGCACAGTCGTGTAGATTCTGCTCATCTGTACGCCCCCCGTTGCGCGTTGATATTGTCTTCACGGATCACCGCGCGTACCTGTGCGGCAAATTCCTCGCCATAGGTTTCAAGGCGCTCCATAACGCCGTCGTTGACATCGCCCTCGACGGTGATGTTGACCTGCACTGGAACGGAGCTGTCCGAAGTGGAAGTCATAGCTTCGATGGCGCTGTGTGTGTCGGCCGCGTTCAAGACCGCTTCGCCGCCGCGCATCATCACAAACTCCGGGCCTTCTTCGCCGACGAGGGCAAGACCGGTCTCGGCAGAGGTTGTGCCGCTGGCATATCGGGAGAACCCGCTCATGCGACGGCTCGAAGCAACAGAATTATTGTTCTGCACGTTTCGGCTGAGAGCAGCGAGGGCAGCGTATCCGAGCTGGGAATACGCCGATTGCACTGTCGGTAGCATTCCGGTTGCACCATCAATGAAGCCCTGAATGGTCGCACGACCGGCTTCCGCAGCTTCCGTGCCAAGATCCATGTCGTCAATGGTGGCTTCGAGGTCTCCACTGATCGCATCCATAGTTTCAGAGAAGCCGGTGCGGAAGTCTGCGATGTCCTCGGCGGCTTTATTCTGTTCCTCGCGCAGCTTATTCCAGCTTTCGACCATCGCGGCCAATTCTTCATCGCTGGCCGCAGCCATGCCGGCAACCGCATTCACGCTGTCGGAGCTGCCGTCTGCGAAAGAACCGATCATTTCGGTCAGGCCCTCAATATCACCAGCCCTGTCACGCAGGCTGGCAAGATTATCGTTGTAGGTCTGCCAATGCGTGATCTGGCCTTGGAGATTACTGTTGATGCTGGACGCAGAGGTCGCAACGATGCTGTCTGCCTGCTGCCAAAGTGCATATTGGCCCTGAACGCTTTCTGCGGCAGCTTTATAGGCTTCCTGATACGCCTGCTGGAGAGCCTCGACACGTTCCTTGACGCTGCTGATCTCGGTGTTCAGCTCACCGTAGCCGCGGCTCGCGTCCTCGGTTGCGGTGGTGGAATCTTCAGTGGCCGTTGTCAGGTTTTGAACAGCTTCCTCAGCGAGTGCAATTTCGTCCTGCGCGGCCTGCAGCGCGTCGTTGTCTTTATCAATGGCTTTCTGGTAGGCGTCGACAGCGTCCTGTGCCTCCATAACCGCTTGCGCGTTCTGTTCCAGCTTCCAGTTCAGCTCGTCGGTCGTTTCGCCGAGCCACATATTGGCGTCGGTGACAAGGCCTGTTTCCTCGTAGTATTCCTGAACCTTCTGATTGGCTTCCTGATAGAGCCGATTCTGGCGTTCAAACTCGTCGTTCTGTGCTTTCTGCGCCACAGCCAGCTTGCCCTCAGCGTCGCGCAGACCGATTTTGTTCTTTTCTGCTTCAATCAGAACGTCGGCATTTTTGCTGTAAATCTCAGTGAGCTGTTCCTGATAGGCCTGAGCAATGGCGTTATCCTTCCAAGCCTGCGTATTGGCCCGCAGCGCCTCCGTGCCGCCATTGATCGTATCGGTTTCAAGATCGATGTAGTTGGCCAGATCCGGAACAGTCTGCGTCAACATGACGAGAATGCCATGATATTCTCGCTGCTGCTCCGCGCTCAGTTTGCTCAGAGAGTTCAGCTCATCGAGACGGTCGATGTAATTGTTCGCGACATTCGCAGATGCTTCCGTCGTTGTGACGGTATCATCACAAGCGGCTCTGGCGTCGCTCATGGCGCTGTCAAGTTCACGCGCCGCCTCAGTCAGCTCCCGGACGGACGGAACAGCGTCGTCCTTGGAAGCGTCACTGAGCGCAACGATTCCAGCCGTCAATGCGGCCACGGCAGTTACGCCCAACATGATAGGACCGACGGCGCCGCCGAACATCGTAGCCATGTCGAGCGCTTTAATGACTTTGGAGATTGCGGCGTATGCCGTCAATGCGACCGTTGCACCGCCGACTACGCCCGTGAATGTTACAACACCCTTGACGAGCGCAGGATTCTCCTGCACAAACTCGCCGAGGACGTTCAGCACGTCCGTACCGGCGTCGTAGGCATCGCGCAGCGCCGGGGTAAAAGCATCGCCTACGGCAACCTTGAGGTTGTTGTAGGCGTTCTGCATCATATCCAGCTTGGATTGCGTGGTGGCGTATCGCTTGTTGGCTTCGTTCGTCAGAGCGATATTCTCATCCCACGCGGTATTTGCCGTCTGTACGGCGCTGTCCATCTGGTCTGCTGCCAGAGCGAGGGATTTGAGCATATTGCTCTGGCGAATGCCGGTAAGGCCGAGGTCTTCCAGCACTAGAACAGCGCTTTCGCCCTGTTCGTCCAGATTGCCAAGCCCGCGGATAAACGCTGTCAGAGCGCCCAGCGCGTCCGTATTCCACATTTCCGCGAACGAATCCGCAGACATTCCTGCAACATCTGCGAAGCTCTGTAAAGAATCTTCGCCGGTTGCAACAGCCTTTTCGATGGCATTGAGCGTCTGCGTCATGGCCGTGCCGCCAGCTTCGGCCTCGATGCCGACGGAGGACATTGCTGCGGCAAGCGCCATGATCTGAGGTTCCGTCAGACCGGCCAGCTTGCCGCCAGAGGCAAGGCGCGTACCCATCTGCGTGATCTCAGATTCTGTCGTTGCAAAGTTATTGCCAAGATCAACGATCACGGCGCCGAGACGATCATAATTGTCTGCGGACATGCCTGTAATGTTCGCGAACCGCGCGAGGGCAGTTGCGGCATCTTCGGCTGTCATGTTCGTCGCTGTGCCGAGCATTGTCATAACGCGCGTAAAATCGAGCAGCGCGTCTTTCTGAATGCCAAGCTGGCCAGCAGCTTCAGCGACGGCGGCGATCTCGGTCGTAGATGCCGGGATCTCCGTGGACATGGCTTTAATTGCGTCCGACATATCTGCCAGTTCTTCGTCTGTCAGGTCTGTCGTTTTGGCGACGCCGGTGATGGCAGACTCGAAATCCATCGACGCCTGCACACACTCGTCAAAGCCGTCCTTTATTTCTTTAAGCGCAGCGGAGATACCAGCCGCAGCAAGAACGCTCGACACCGCGTCCACGGCCTGTGTCGCGCGGCTGCCGAAAGATTCTGCACTATCGGCCGTGTCGCCGAGCTCGCCGCGGGCCTTTGCAAAGGTCGTGCGAAACTCGCGGCCAAGCTGCGCTTCAAGCGCAAATAGCATCTCATATTCTTTCCGCGATGCCAATATCTCCGCCTCACTTTCACTTGCGTTTTTGTTTTCGCTTCTCCATTTCCTCGGCAATCAGCGCATTAGAGGCTTTCACCCATTGCGAAAATTCGCCGAGACGTAGAGATAACCAGAAATCTACCGGAGTGTTGTTCGTCCGGGCCATGGCGAGGCATTGCCTGCGAAGCCATACGCCGCCATCTCCGACGATCACTCCTTGCGCGATAAAAAACCTCTTACGGTGTTCCGCAGACGGTTGAAATCGCGGATACTGAGCTTGCCCAGCGCATCAATGCCAAGGGGTTCCGTACACGCCTTGACACATACGCGGATGAGGTATTCGCTGTCGAAATTCGCAACGATCACCGTATGGCCGAGCATCTGCAGCTCCCGTTCAATCGCCAGAGAGTCGCTGCCGCTCAGACTGTCAAAATCGAACGTGAGGTCGGAATAGCTCTTGCCCTCATGCTCCAGAGGGCGCGTAAGATGCAGCGTGAAGATGCCATCGTTGGCGGTTGCTTCGTCCTGCTTCTCCGCGACTGCGAAGATGTTGCCGCTTTCTTCTGCGGCGGTGTTCTGCTTCTTGTTTTCCATGATTCGAGGCTCCTTTCAAAAATGACGGGGCGACGCATCGCGCGCCGCCCCAAAGATTTACGATTTGCCGAGGGCCTTGCGGGTGTCGGAAAGATAGTCGACACCGTTCACCTCGCAGATGTAGTTGTACGGGTCAAGCTCCATGACCTTCGCGTCATCGATGTACGTCACCCAGCGGCGCACGGCGTAGCTGCCAGAGCCGTCCGTGGGAGACGCCGGGGCGATATTGCCGTTCGACAGCGTCTTCGGAACAAGCACGAGGACGTGCTTGACGGACTGCGTCTTGTAAACGCCCGCAATCGGGTCGTACACCTGCTGCGGCGCGCGCAGGTCGATGTTGTGTTCGCGCACCTCCAGCAGCTTCAGGCTCTCAGCGCTGAAGGTGCGGAATTTGAGCTGCGCGGTCATGGCGTTCATATGGCCGATGATCGGCGCCTCCACGTTGCCGGCAATGCCAGCACCGGAGACGGTCGCAACAATGAAATCAACATCGGGCAGCGTCACGGAAGCCAGACCGAGGAAGTCTTTGGCGTCTTCGTAGCAGGCAAAGTTGATTACGGCCTGATCTACCATTCCCATTGTTCAGTCCTCCTTCGTCACGCCAACGCGCTCTGCACGTAATCGGTGTCGTATTCGAGTACGAAGTCGATCTCCTGTGCAGGGCTGGGCGGCGTCATGTAGATGTGGATTCTCACGATACCGGCCATGAGGTCCGTCATGGGATTCTCGGAGTCGAGGATCTCAACGCGGGCGCCGAGCAGATACTCGCTGCCCACAAGCCCTGCGAGCCAGTTGTTCGCGGAATCCTTGATGTTGTCCAGCAGGCGCCGGTTCATGGGGCTGTCCGTCTTCGACCAGAACGTCTTGATGAGGGAGTTGCCGACCCACTTGAACATTCTGCTGATCGGGATGAAATAGTCCTTGATGTCGGTGTTGCTGGGGTAGCAGGCGGTGTAGTTGCCCCACGCCACGAAGCCATTCATAAACTTGAGCGCCGTGCAAATGCCGTTGGCGTTCAGAATGTTCGCCTGCTCCAGCGTGAGGGTGACGTCTGTGCCGTCTTCCAGGCAAGCGCCGTCGCACTGGAGGGCCTTATTAGAGGGCGATTCATACGGCACACCGTCGTTGCCGCTGTCCACCTTCGCCATCAGGCCCGCGAGCTGGGTGGAGAGATGGAACTGCTTGCTGCCGAGCTTCACCTGCGGCCAGACTGCAATCTGAGCCGGGTCGATCAGGTTCGTCGCGGACTTCTTCGCGGCGACGGCATCATAGCTGCGCGCGCCGCTGGCGGAGCAGTCAATATCGCAGATGGACTTTGCGCCGAGAATGCCGTTGATGACTTCGGCCTTCGCCGCCATGACGGCCTGCACCGTGCTGGTATGCGACCATCCGGGCGCGATAATGAGGTCGGGCGTGGTGCTGACGGTTGCCATGCAAAGGTCGATGGCTTCGATGCCCTTGACGATGTCATCATCGTCGATGTCGGCGGTCTTGATCTTGTCGTAGCTGATATACAGCTTGGTCGCGGCCTTGGCTGCGCCGTCCTCGATCGTCTCGACGATAAGGTTGCCGTCCGAGTAGTACGCGGCATAGTCCGTGTCTTTGACAAGCGGCGATTCGGACGAAGATGCCGTCTTGACAACGAGACTGGACAGGATCGCGTCGAACGGCAGCTTTGCCTGCTTGCCGGAAAGGGTGACTTCCGCGCCCGCGACGGCCTCCTTGTTGGTGCTCGGATCAAGCACGTTGCAGAAGATGATTGGCTGACGCTGGAACAGCTTGAAATGCGAGTACATGACTTCGCAGATCGTGTAGGTCTTCCAGTCGTCGGAATAGCCCAGCTTCTTTACCGCGTCTTCCCAGTCGGTGCAAAGCACCGGGGTAAAGAGCGCGGCCGGGGATTCTGCGGAGTGAACCGGTGCTGTGCCGACAACAAACGGCACACCGGATTCAGCGACAACGGGCGTCGAAACGCTCGTTTTCTGCTCCCGCACATATACGCCATGCTTCAATGGTTACTCCTCCTTCTTTCTCCGGTCTGCCAGCTTGTGATAATTCACGTAGAGCAGATTACCGGGTGTTTTGACTTTGATTCTTGCCTCGGACACCTGATCGCCGGGAATAACCAGCGTGGCAATCAGCGGATATTTCTCAACCGCTGCCGAGATCTGCGCGAGCGCGTCCTGCTTGTCACCGTACAGAATACGCGCCTGCTGGATCGTGCCGACGATGCTCGGCCCGATGTACATACAAAAGCCGGCGCTTTTCGCACCGGCCTTGCCTTTGGCTTTTACCATGCAAATGCCTCCCTGTTGACACTGGGGATTTTCCATACCGACACCAGCTCCGCGCAGAAGTACGGTGCGGTGTTGTCGGTGTAGTAGAGTGTGGACAGCTTCTGTGAAAGATCCAGCGCAAACTGCTTGGCGATTACGCCGTGCATCAGAAGCTCTTGACGGAAATGCTCGACCGTCGTAAGCAGCCGCAGCGCACCTTCCTGATCGTCTTCGCCGTACACGCAGAAAAGGGAGCGGACCTCAACGCTGCTGTCCGTCGGCTCGCCGGGCTTCTGCTCATCTTCACCAGTGACGATCTGATGCAGAATGTACGGCGCTTTCGAGGTCGCGGATTTGACATCGGGCAGACGCTGGCGGTAGACCAGCGGCGGGCGCTCGGCAGGTTCTTCCTCGTCGCCCTTCTGCCGCCGCACGGGAAGAAGAATTTCGCGCATGACCTCATTCGTGAAACTCGTAAGCGCGTCCAGTAAATTCAGTCGTGTCATACAGACACCCATCCTTTCACTATCGCATCCACCTCATGCATCAGTCGCTCCTCGAACTTGCTCATCGCCTGTTCACCGAGGCGCTCTTTCACCTCATCGCCACCGAGCATCTGCGGAACAGAAGAACCCATGATCTCCTTGATCTCGGCATCGCCTGTGGCAGTTCTGCCGCCGGTGCGCTCGAAGATGCCGATGTGACCAGACTGCATCTGCGCGACAAATGCGCGGGAGAACGTAGTCGGCGCGGTCGAAAGAAACTGATGGCCGGTCGCGGCAATGCCCGGATGAACCGGGCGCAGATTGCCGTTGACGATTGCCATGACGGTCTTTTCCGTGTTGACGGTCGGTTTGCTGGGAGATGAGCCGCCATAACGCCAAAGCGGAATCTTTTTGCCGCGAAAGGAAATTTTCGCTTCAACCCCGTTGAAATACCGATAGCTTGTCGTAATGTTCTGCTCAGCGCGAATATCCTTTCTGGCTATATCGTACCGCTTACGGATTTCTCTGGTGCTTTGCGTCCGAAGGTGCGCTGTCGCGCGGTTCATTGCTCGCTTCATCGCAATTTCAATGCCACCCGGAATATCTGCAAGTTGCTGTTCTGCATTGTGAAGTAGCTCTGGAGAAACAATTTCAACGCGCGCCTGGAAACTTGCTGTGTACGGAGCAAATCCCTTATTCATTCGTCAAACGCCTCCAGTTCCACACGCAGCAGACCGAGTTCACAGACAGAGGACGCGACGTAGAAGCGTCGGAAGAAGGTAGCGTCATCGGGATCGCTGATCTCCATGCGCGTCCCTTTTTCCGGTTGGTTGCCGCCGAGATCCTGAATCCTGCAATGCAGCACGGACGAAACGAGGAACAGCCCCTGAATATGATCGCTCATAAGCTGGCGGCGGTCTTTCTCTTTCAGCCCGGACAGCACAACCGGAATGCCAGCGTGATCCTCGCCGTCGTATGTCACGCCGTCGTAGACCACGATCCGCTTCTCTGCAAACTCGTCGAGGTTCATAAAGGTCCGCGCATTGTCACGCGCGACCATGTCCTTGAATTTGCTCATACCACCGGCGCGGCGGCGCTCAGATCAGAAAGATCATCCTCACTGATTTCCTCGCCCGGCTCGACGGGCACGGCGACGATTGCCGCAATCAGGTCATCTTTCTTGCGGAGCTTCGCCGTTTCAATGCCAAGCTCGGCGGCAAGCTCTTTGAGCTGTGCCACCGTCATTTCCTGTAGCTGCTCCGCGTCGAGATGGGCCTCTGCGCCGCTCTCTGCGCCGTTTTCTTCGCTGGGCATATCGGCGCAAGGGGTGTCGCCGCTTTCGACCGTGCTGCCGCTTGCAACAGGCGCTTCGTCTGCTTCGTGGACGATCGCTGCGACGCCGAGCGCGACGAGACGCCTTGCTTCGGCTTCGTCTACCTCGCAGATGCCGCCGCGCTCAACGAGCTTCGGCATGGCGTCCTTGGTCTTACGCCAGCCGTAGGAACCGCTGATAATTTCAATTTTCATGCCGTACTCCTTTCACGCGCCGATCAGGCCACGACGTTTGCCGCGTAGATGTACGGGCAGTAGTTTTTCGGCGCAGCCAGCGGACGGGCAGCCAAGCGCAGCTTACGTCTGTCGTTGGGCTGGTCGAGAACAAACTTCGGGACGCGCTTCGCAACGTAGGTGGAGAAGTCGGTCGAGCCGTAATCAATCTGCGTGATCTGGCCGTACATCATGTGACCGCAGTCGGGAGCTGTGACCATTGCAGAGGTCGCGGGGAAGTACCGCTGCTCCGCACCGCTGTCATCGACATAGGTTTCGTCCACGCAAATCACGTTGAGGCGGAAACCGCCGAAGTTCAGCGTACCCATATAGGTAACGCCGTCATAGGGGCTGAGCTGCTGATCAATCGTGCCGATGATGATGCCGCTGTTGCGGTCGAGCAGGGACTTGACGTCCGTGAGAGCGAGGATCGCGTCTGCAACGTCGGAGCCGATCACGAGGTCTGCTGCCCGGAGGCCACGCTTGGACAGCTTGCGGCACATATTCTTCACGTCGGAGAAGAACGCCGCACCCTTTTCGTCAGTTGCGTTCCACTTGGTGCTGACGGTGTAGGCGTGATCGCTCGTCGTGTCATAAAACTGCACATACAGCTTTTCACCTTCGGTCTTATCGTCGATGTATGACTGCATCGTGCAGGAGTTGTTGATCATGGTCTGGATGGCCATCCACTCTTCACGACGGGTGATGCGAATGTCCATATCGGAAAGATCGTCACGCTGCAGGCGGGCGGCGCGCTGGGCCGGGGTGCTGTTAGCATAGATGGCTTCGCCGAAGCCGCGCTTGCGCAGATCGTCCTGCGTCAGCAGACGAGAAGGCGCGATGAACGCGGGCTGGTATTCGTGGATCTCAAAGCCCCGGCGTTCCATCGGAATATCACCGGCGCGGGCGGACACGAACGCCGCCATCTTGCGGTCACCCTTGCGGTACTCGGTCAGCACCTTATCCGATGCAAAGATGTCACCGTCGCCGGTCGGGAAGTAGCGATCTTTGAAGAACGTCTGCCGAGGCACGATTTCTTCAGTAATCGCCATCAGGATATAGGTATCAAAGAAGTTCAGTTCTGCACTCATAGTTGACTCCCTCCTTAGTTGGCAGCAGCAGCGTCCTTGAAGACGATGCCGCGCATACGCAGATTGTCCTTGTCGGTCTGAGAAATGGTATAGCTTTCGGCTACAGTCACCTTGTCGGGGTCGAAGCAGCCGGCGGTGTAGACCGCAACATTTTCGTCGGCAGCAGTGCCAACCTCAACGTCATCGCAGAGGACGCAGTCCGGCGTCAGCGTTTCGTTGTTTGCAGCAGTGGAGCCGAGGATCACCAGCTTGCCATCACCGGCTGTGCCATAGGATTTGGCAAGGATCGTGCCGCGCTTGAGCGTGACCGCAGAAGTGGTCTGCTTGCGGATGATGCCGCCGCGTACCTGAACGGCAGGCACGACGTCCGTGAACAGACCGTCGAAATTCATCTCACCGAGTTTCTTGCTCAGGTTCGTCATAGCTTAGCCCTCCTTCTTGCCGAACAGCGCAGAAACCTTGGCCCTTGCATCGGCCAGCCGCGCTTCCGGGGTCTTCTTCGCGTCATCGTCTTCTTCCGCTTCCTCAGCAGGGGGAGGCGTTGCGCCAACGTCTTCGGCGTTGGACTCGTCGGCATCGTCCTTGAGGTCGGACAGGAATTTCTTGCCCTGCTTTGCGCGCTTCTTCGCGTCAGCCATCACCAGATCGGCGGCGGTGCAAGGCTTTTCGCCGTACTTGGCTTCGCGCACGTCGGCAGGATCGAGCAGGCTGGCGACTTCGTCAATTTCCTGCATCCGTTCCCGTTCGGCCTGAACCGCCGCATTGACCGCTTCGGTGTGATCGACAGCGGCCCGTGCAGCAGCTTCAGCCTGAGCAATTTCGTCCGGGTATTTTGCCCGGAGCTCTTCCAGTGTCATAGAGTTTCCTCCTTCTTCGCCGGGATTCTCCGGCTTGTTTTTATTCGCCTCAACCGGGGCCGCTGCCTCGGAATCGACCGTAGGAATGTTGTCCGGGGCAAACATGCCCGGAGCGAGGTGAAACTGCTTGCCGCGCACAAACAGGCTGCGCCCATCCGCGCTGGCGGCGATACCGACAGGCTCGGCATCTTCAATCAGTTCATCCGCGAAGCCCTTTTCGATGGCCTCACGACCTGTCATGTAGGTTGTATCTGCCATCATGTGCATGATGACCGTTTCAGAAAGCCCGGTTTTTCGCTTGTAGACCTCGGACTGCATCTTATCCCATGCGTCCTGCTGCGTAGCCTGCTCCCGCAGCTCATCGGCGTTATAGCCGCCGAAAAGAAACTGCCAGCACTTGTGAATCATAATGATGCTGGACGGATTGACCTTGACCGTATCGCAGGCGCACATGATGATGCTGCCGCCCGACATGGCTACGCCGTCCACAATACAGGTGAGCTTTGCGCCGCTCCGGGAAAGCTCCCGCAGGCGGTTATGAATCATATTTGAGGCTCCGGCGTCGCCACCGTAGCTGTTCATGCGGATTGTGATGTTCTTGCAGGAAGAAATCTGCTTGAGGTCCTCCAAAAACTCACTGAGCAGAATGTACTGCCCCTCGATGGGTTCGCCCCACCAGTTTGTCGGCTGCTGCTCATAGATGTCGCCATACATGGTGATCTCGGCCGAGCTGCCAGATTCATCCGTAGTGGCCATGGTATAGACCTTTTTGCTGATCGAAATAGCCGGCGCATTTTTCGTTTTCATGCCCGATTCCTCCTTCACTCTTCACCGCTCGCAGGCGGTGTGTTTTCTGCTGGCTGCTGTACGCTCCCGATGGCTGCGAGCAATTCATTTTCACGCGCAAGCTGATCGACATTTTCTTCCCAGTCGCCGCCAGACATTTCGCGCGTGACCTGATCGTTCGTCTTGATGGCGCGGTTGGTCAGCATCAGAGCGGCCTCGGCCTCCTTCTTCGGGTCGAGGGAACCCTGAACGGGGCCAATCCAGCGAGCGCCGCACCACGCCTCGCGCAAGAGCGGATCTGCGTGGAAGCCCGGAGCATTGATGCGTCCGAGCGCAACAGCTTCGGCCATGAACAGCTCGTAGATCGGCTGGCAGAAGTCGTTCACGAACCAAGACCGGCGCATTTTGAACGCTTCCCATGCTTCCAGCAGCGCACCGCGGCTTGCAGAGTAGGAGCTGTTGAATTCCTTGATGAGTACGTCATAAGGCAGTTCCAGCGCCGAGCCGACCAAGCGGCAAATTGTCTTCACGAACGTCTCAAACCCTGCGGTCGGGATGTTCGGACTGCCAAAGTTGACTTTCTCGCCGGGAGCAAGGTGCGTTACCGTACCCGGCCCCATTTCGTACTCGTTGGGATCGTCGGAGATATTGCTTGCACCAGCACCATCCGGGCTGGCAGTCGGAACGCCGGCAATGTCTCCTGTGCCGACTTCATTGAATGGCGTACCGGACGGATCGGTTTCCGTTTCAATCCATGCCGTAAAGAAGCTCTGCACCAGCGCCGCCATCAGCTCCGATTCCGTGTAGCGGCGAAGCTGCAGCAGCGGCTCAATAACCTGTGCCAGATACGGAACGCCGCGGTACTGATCGGGGCGCTCGCTGTCCATGATGTGCAGGATATTCGGCAGGCCGGTGCGCTCGCCGTAGGCTGGGACGCGCGTCCATTCCTGTTTCTCGGTCGTGATCTGGTGCGGATAGGTGTTGCTGATGTAATAGGCAACGACGCGGCCGTTTTTGTCGACCTCCACGCCGTCGAAAACGCGGTGACCGGCGCCGGGCCTCCCGTCCGGAACGACAGAGTCCATGAAGCCGCCGTAGGTATAGCCTCCGCTGAAGTCGGTAGGCGTGGAAACACGGTCTGCCTCAATGACGTGCAGCCGCATGGAGTATGGATTCAGCGGCGTCGCCGGGTAACGCTTCACCAGGACAAACACGTCTCCGGACATGAGCCACGATTTGAGCGCGAGCTGCTGCAGAGCCATGAAGTTGTTCAGGCCGAGCGCGTCGCAGTTCTGCTTTTTACCGCCCCAGAGCCGAAATTCCATCTCGGCCTTGTGCTGCCATTCTTTTGCCGCCTCCGGAGAAAGCCCCAGCAGGTCACGGTCGACGGTCGCTTTCAGCGTCAGGCCGGTACCGACAACCTTTGTGCGGTTGGTGTTGATGGCGCTCGTGGCCACGGGCGACGCCATATAAAGCATTCTCGACCGCTGGCGCAGCGTGGCGTTGTTGCGGTTAATGTCTTCGTTTGGCGAACCGCTGTCTGGGGTGAACCCTTTGAGCGCGCGCCGGGTGACGCTCGCACCAGCTTCGCTATAGCCCTTGGCATACGGAGCAGCGCTCCGGCTGTGATTTCTCTTGCTCAATGCTTTCGCCTCCTGTGAAATAGAAAACGGACACTCTGGCGGCGAAAGGAGAAAACTCCGCCAGAGCGCCCGTGCAAAAGCCCTTTCGGGCGAATTGCTGTATTTATCATTTTCGTGACCTCACGAAAATGCTCACCAATCGCGGGGGATGACGCCGAATGCCTTGCGGCGCTTGCTGCCGTTCAGCTCCGAGGTCAGTTGATCGATCTCATTCTCCATCTGCTTAATTTCTTCCGACAGCGCCGGGAGATCAAAACGGGTGAGCTGCCGGTCATCGATCATGTAGGATTTTACGCCGCCGTCGACCAGCGCCGTGTATGCGTCATAGAGCTTTTCAAGCGCCGCTTCGCGGAATGCGAGCCGCTTCTCGATGATGATTCTGCTTGCCATAAAACACGCTCCTTACCAATCGTCGTAGTATTTCTGCCTGCTGCGCTGCGCCGGGCGGCGCTTCGGCGGCGTAATGTTCGCCGAGGGCGGAGCAGGTACGCGAACACCGGAAGCGGCCTTGATCTGGCGGTCGATCTCATCGAGATTCTTCGGCAACGCCTTAAATGCGGCAAGCGCGTAGTTGCGGCAGTCCAGAGGCTCGTTACGCTCGTGTCCGGGAATCTTCTTCCACGACCACGGCTGCTTCTTGTTCGGATCATAAACCTTCGTTTCCGACAGCAGACCCGCAAAATAGGCGCTGCCGTAATCGTCGCGCTTCGGGAAATGGCAATATTTCTGTCCGGGCGTCTGTACGCGCAGATTGTCCATGATGATTTCCTTTCCGGAATCGACGCCGAGCTGATATTGCCAGCAGGTGCCGACCGCAATCTGATTGACGAAGATCTTCTGTTTTTTCGGCGGTGAGATATAAGGCTTATCCTGTCCGGGCATACCTTTGATGCAGAATACTTTCTTGCTGATTCTGGCGTTGCATTGTGCGCGAACGCTCTGCGTGAAGTGACCGCCCTCATCCACGAAGGACATAGACACCCGCAGGCCGACGCCGTTCTCAAAACGCATCACACGGTCGAACACAACTTCATCGAGTTTGTTCCATGTGGCGTCATCATCCGGGCGTCCCATGACGATTCCTTTTTCAATGCCCCATGTTTCGCCGAAGAACCCGTGCCCGACGATCTCATACTCCATGCGATCATCCTGCGTATCAACGCCAGCCGTCAAAACGAGGACGCCCGGCGGCAGCTCTACCGGCTCACCGTTTTTGTCCTTGCCGTAGTCCTCACGGCGAGCGAGCAGGGAATCCTCATCCTCGATGTCACCGCGATCTTCCCACGGCTCGCCGAAGCAGGTGTTGAAAACGACCTGCATCTTTTTCGTGCTGCCGAGCGCATTGAGATATTTCAGGACAATAGATTCCCACGAAGCCCACTGGCTGACGAAAGCGTTCAGCCAGAAAGAACGGGTTCCTTGGCCGTAGGCTTCCGGATTCTCGGCAATCCATTTTGCCGGGGCGCGTTTCATCTCCGCTTCCGTGGAAATGCAGCCGCAGCCGGGGCAGGTGTAGTACACCTTCTTGACCTTGTAGGTCTTCTTGTGAGAGACGATGATTTCGTCGTACTCAAAGCGAATATCAGACCAGCGGATTTCGTGGTACTCGCCGCAATGCGGGCATTTGGAGTTCCACCGCTCCATCGTGCCTGTGTAGTAGGCAGCTTCGATGGCGCTGGCATTTTTGATCGTCGTAGTTGATACTTCGACGGCCTTCGCATTATAGAACGTGGTCTGCCTGGCCATTGCCAGATCCCACGGATCGCCCTCATTGCCGGCGCTCGTTGCCCATCGGTCGCGTTCGTCGCCGAACACATAGCGGATAGGCTTTGATGCCAGCGCGTGTGCCTCGGTCGAGCCGCACATCGTAAGGATGCCGCCCGGATAGGCCTTTTGGAGAATCGTATTGTGAGAGTCGCGGCTTTTCGGTGCGGCGATCTTCTGCCGCAGAGCCGGACTGTCGCGCAGCATCGGCGCGATACGGAGCTTGGAATACTCCTGCGCGTCAATGGTTGTGGGATGAATGAACAGAATAGAGCCGGGGTCCTCGTCAATGATGTAGCCGATGCAGTTATTCAGAAACTCGGACTTGCCGACCTGCGATGCGGCCACCATGACGATGTGCCGAACCTTTGGGTCCGTAAAAGCGTCCATCGGCTCGCGCAGATAGGGCGTGCGCTCCGTACGCCACGGGCCGGGTTCGGCTGCGCTCTCAGCAGAGAGGCGGCGTTTGGCTTCTGCCCATTGGGTGACGGTAAGGTCATCAGGCGGCGTCATGCCAGCCAGCGCCTTGCGCATGGCCTTGTTCAGACGTGCCGCGCCGCGACGTTTGGCTTGGCGTTCGGCTTCGGCTTTTTTCAGCGCATCGGCCGCTGCCTCATTCTTCGTCATAGCTGCGCCCCGCATTGCTCCAGTCGCGCCGCTCGTTTACTTTCTCGGCGTATTTCTCAGGATCGTAGTGATGCGCAGCCAGCTCGCGCATGACCTTATGGACTTCCTTGCGGATGATCTCGGCAGCCTCAGCCGGGCTTTGCGCGGCGGTGACGTCAACCGACAGCCGCCCCGGAAGCGACAGCAGCGCAGCGCGGATGGTGTAAATTAGATCTTCCGTGAAGCCCTCCACATCTTCCGAGCGGTGCAGCTTGCCTTTCAGCTCCTCGACCTCCATCTTCGCAAGCTGAGCTTTGGAGAGCTTGAGCTGCGCTTCGGACTGCCGCTTCGCTGTTTCCAGCTTCTGCTCGGCCTCGCTGATCTGCGGTTTGGAAAGGAAATTGATATATCGCTGAACCGCGTCGCCGAGCTGGAAGTAGCCGCGTCGCACCGGAACGATTGTTCCGTCCTGCGCCATCTGCTGCACACGCCGCGCCGTCACGCCGAGGATTGCGGCCAGCTCTGTCGTGCTGATTTCAGCTTCGGCATCAATCTTGAGTCTCGTTTCAGCCATATAGCAAACTCCTTTCACGCTTTTTCTGATGGGGCTCAGCGGAATTCCACCGCGGCACCCGTGCTGCACGGGCGTGGTCCTTACCCCGATGTGACCATATGAACATTAGGAGGTCGGCGCGGTATGCCTCACCCGCGCCGTGGTATGAAAAATGCGCGGTATCTGCCTCGATACCAGCACATATTCCAGCGGTAATCGTAACGAAATTACCAGAAAAACAGGAAACTAACTAGGCGAAAAATGGGGTCGTCGAGCCCGCAACAGATGCCGCCCCCTCCCGACAGTACCTTTTCAGCGGCCGAATCGATCACGACGCATGATACCCTGCCACCCAGCAAACTTATCGCGCGTGACAACGTCCTTCTCGCAGGGCTTCTTGCAGCCTTTGCGCCCTCGATGGCAGATGCACACCGTCTTTCCATTGACGATCTGCACCCAGACAGGAATCTTCTCTTGTTCTTGCATCGTTTATCGCCTCACATCGGTACGGATTTGACAGGGGATTGGCTGCATACCCACCCAGCCCTTATGAATAATTACCGGTGGCTACGATTGTTCTACGGAGAAAACTGCATCGCCCTCCTTGATGAACATGACGTGGCCGCAATGCTCACAAACGACCTTGGCATACTTGGGCGGCTTCTCGGCTACGCTCAGAGCGGACGCTTTGGCGCGGTCTACCTGCTCCTGCGTGGTGATTGCAACATTCTGTGCTTCTTCCTTTGCGGCGTTATCCAGATAGGCTTGGTATCTGGCACGGCGGTCCTCTTCGGATTCACCGACCACCCCATCATCGAAAAGAGCATCGGCGTCAAAATCGTCGCTGGGAGCGGGGAAGCCAAGGGATTCGAGATCGAAGTCAAAGTCAAGGTTGAGCATATCGATCTCGTGGAGCAGCTCGTCGTTGATCCACTCGGAGAATTCGGAAATGCGGTTGTCGGCCAGACGGTCGAGCTTGATCGTTTCTTCGTCGGCGTCTGTTACGACGCAGGGTATTTCCTCCATGCCGAGCCGAATGGCGGCAGCATAACGGGCATGACCTTTGACGATGATACCGTTGCGGTCGATGACCAGCGGCACGTTGAAGCCAACCTTCGGAATGATCTCGACAAGCAGGTTGACCGTCTTATCGTTTTTCCGGGGATTGCGGACATAGGGCTTGACCTCGGAAATCTTCTTCATCACGATCTGATTAACAATCTCCATCAGTGCCAGCCTCCTTTCGATACTTCTGAAGCTGACGCGCCTGATTCTCGGAGATTGCAGCGCGTGTGAACGAATTGTTTTCGTAGAGCTTTGCGTAGCCGGTGATGTGCTTGAGGCGCACCAGTTCTTCCGGTTCTAGGCCAAGCTCATTGCAGACCTGCAGATCGGTCGCGCCGTTCATCAGCATTTCCATGACGATATTGGACATACCGTTAATGGAGTGCTTGCCTCTGGCGCGGTTGTGCCGAACGGTCGAGGCCATGAGATCATTCATGGTCTTGCCATGAAGCACAACACAGGGCAGCTTCCCCTCGCATGAAGCGTAGATGTCTTTGAATCTGCGCATGATGCTGTATCGGTGGAAGCCGTCGACGATAACATACCGGTCTTTCTTTTCGTCGTAGATGGTAACGACGGGCTGCGTGTAGCCGTCCGCTTTGACGGAGCGATAAAGCAGCTTCATCTCCTGCGTGGCGACACTGTTGGGGTTGTAGTCGTTTGCGTGGACCTTTTCAATGGGTATCCACTCGACCTGATGAATGGGCTGATCTGAAATCATTTCTTGCTGCCCATATATTGCTCAAACTGCGCGGCGTCGCGTTTGCGATAGGTGGGAGCCTTTTCCCGGATGCGGAAACGGGAGCGGGCATTTGCGTTGTTCGTGCCATCAATATCATTCAGGACGATCTCTTTGACATGGACACGATACCATTCGTCTCCGGTCTGATTCTTCCAGCGGTTTCGGAACAGCTCGTGGTATTCGGGCTTCACGATATTGACAAGCAGATAGTCGCGGTATTCCTGCCACGACTTGAACGCAAACGGGAGCTGGCGCGGAATAATGTCGCCGCTGTCGAAGGTATGGGCGAACGTGCCGACGCCAGATACGCGACGGATGAATTTGTTGTAGGTGTCCGGTTCAAACTCCTGTAGCATTTCGATTGAGTGCCAGGCGGTTTCGTGGATGAGTGCTGAGACGCGCATGGCCTCCTTGGCCAAGCCCCACTGGTATTGCAGATCGTAGACGCGATTGTAGGCCCAGTGATTCTTGGCAATGGCTGTCCAGATGTCATCGTTGGTGAAATCGTAGATCGGCCAGAACACCTGACACCTGCCAACTTTCTTCTTGCACCACGTCACGCCTTTGTATCGGGCTTCATGCTGCGTGATAGCAACGCGCCGGTTCAGGCTTTCCGTCATGCGCATTCCAACCAGCACGGCACAATTCTCAGAATCGGTGCAGTAGGACGGGAGGACGTTGACAAGCTCATGGAATCGGTTTTCGCTGCTGGGGTTTTCCTTGATGGAGAGCGGGTGCTGCGGGTGAATCCAGATCGCTTTGTCCTCCGGATTCCAAACACTGATGAAATTCTTCTCTGGGGAGAGCGTGTTTGTGAATTCAAAGGGGATCTGATACCAGTACGGCGTGACTTCGGGCAGCTCCATGATGTGCTGCATATAGTCCACCGTCGCTTGCCACTCGGCTTCCTGATCGAGCCAGAATACCTTGAGCGGCAGACGCCCGCGCTCCTGCGCAACCATAAGCGCCATGCGGAAAAGAACTGTGCTGTCCTTGCCGCCGGACATGCTGACGATCACATCGTCGTGGCCGTCGAAGATCATCCGCAGCCGTTCCAATGCTTCATCGAATACGTTGTTTTGCAAGTAGATCATTGCTGCTGACCCCGCGCCGCTCATGTGAGCAACATAGGGTTTCCTCCTTTTTTCAATGTACCCGCAGCCGGCAGCGTTGGCGATACGCCGCAGGTCCGAGCCATCCTCCGCGCAAGGAGCATCGCGGGGGCAAGTCCTCCTTCCAAATAAAATGAGCAGCGCCCCCGAAGAAGCGCCGCCCGGCTTGATTGGAATTTTACATTTTGCACTGTACCACATAAGAGGCAGAATGTCACGAAACACGACAGCAGCCGATTCCCGATGACTTCACAGCAGTTATTGTTGCTGTTGCTGATGTCACTCCGCAGAACGTCATTCCATCAAATAGCGGTAGACGCAATTCCGCACGCTTTCCTCTGATCTGTATTTCCCGATGAGTGGAGCAATTTCTTTCCATTGAAGCGCCCGAATGAAGCGGAGGCGGAAGATAATGCGTGTTGTACCGTCCTCAATGGTGGAAATCCACGCGGCGATGCGTTCTTCGCTTTCAGCAATCGCAGCCTTTTCCCGCTCGATCTCGGATTCCAAGTCTGCAATTTCAACAGCAAAATCACCGACCTTATCCCTGACACCGCTTCCGCGCGGCATTCCGGTCAATTTCTGCGCACCCGGGACGGCAGCATCCCAAAGGTTTTTAAGCGTCTCCTCGGTCCTTGCAAGTTGCTGAACCGCGTCCAGATGCTCATTCAACTGTGCCAGAGTCATGTGCGCCGCCCCTTTCCATCGTTATTTCGTCTTCTTCCACGCACGGATCGCGGTCTTCTTCGTGCCTTTCGGCTTGCCCGCTCTACCGCAATTATAACACCTGACGCAAAACATGGGCGGTGTTCTTGGACGTAGATATACTTCCTCGACCTTGCAGCGGCTGTCCGCACCGCAAAATCGGCAGGTCAATTCATCGGTTCTCGGCATCGCAATACCCCCTACCTTGAGAATTGAGATTTCGGCAGATCGTGCAAACGCGATCTGCGGGGCACGCGAGGTGCGTGTTAAAGTAGCAATGAGGCTGCTCGTTCTTTGGAATGAAACGTATGAACGTTTCGTTACCGTCGGCCATGACGTGTACATGTGATTTCCTGACCGCCATCCTGTATAGACCGACGAAGACTTTGGCATCGTTCCCGACTGCAAAAGGTTCTCGGATGAACCGGCTGGCGTCGTTTCTACTCATGCCAGCGCCCATCAGCATCTTTAACGCTCTTTTTCTCTTCATGCCGTCACCTCCCGGTCAAAGACTTGCCAAAAGAGAAAAGAGCTTTGGCAAGAACGTCTGCAGGAGCACCATAATTGTAAAAGCAGCCTGAGAGCCGGTCAAATGCATCGCAGATTCTCTCACAACGCAGATATGCGTTGTATGCTTGAAAATTGCTGTCGCCGGGTGCCTTGTTCCGCATAAGTCCGTTTGCGCGGTTGCGGCTATATCCGCGAGCCATCAGCAGCTTAACTGCGCGTTTTCTGGTCATAGTTCATAGTCTCCTTTTCACGTTCCATCCGTTTCTGTTCCATACGTTCCAGCCGATCGTCGCTTGCAACAGCCCATTTCCGATGTTCTGCCGCTTTCGGGCGACGCAGGAAATCTGCTCTGGCGTTCGAGGTATAGGCGCCCGGCATACCCAGCTTTTTCGGTTTAGACATTTTTCCGTTCCTCCAAAGCCCGCTCGGCTTCTTCTAAGCTGAGAAATGCGGTTTTGCCGATTTGATGTTCCAGAAATCTTCTCGTTATCTGACCTTCTACAGTCATCGTTGTAAATATAAGCTCGCCGGTCGTGCCGTAGCTTGCGAACCCCGTCACTGTGGCCTCTATTGGGTTGTCTACCTGCCTATATGCAGATCGCGCAAACCACACCGCATCCCCAACCTTGCACGGCAGGATCATAACGCGGTCCTCTTTATCAGCGGCCAGCAGCTTTCTGATTCGTTCGGCTTTCGATGTATCATCCGCGAAAGCGGATTCTATAATGGTTTTGGCGTTCACCACCTGCTCCGGTGTCAGCCCCGTAGCTTCGTAAGAAGCCAGCCGCGCCAATGCAGTCTCATACCCGCGACGGCACATAATACCGCCGTCGTTGTCGTACCATGTGAGCTTATCCATTCTGCTTCCTCCTGAACTGTCTAGCATAGGGGCAGGTGGCCCAATGCGGCACATAGCCCACGCCGGTTGCTTTGGCCGGGTCTTCCGTGTATTCGCACGAAAGCACTTGCCCGTTTGGGGTGACGATTTTCTTGCTGCCGACGCGCGGCTTTTCGATGTAGTAGCGCGGGGTAGCATCGCAGGGGATGGATTTCCCGGCTGGCGTCGTAATCCAGACGAGCGCAGCCATGCACGCTTTACAAGCGGCCATTGTTTTCATCCTCCATTTCGTATTGTTCGATATGAGCATCAGGTGATCTTGGCGAAACGATGATGTTGCCAAACTCATCGGCACCACAGAAAAGCGCCCATTTCGGCAGGCCGGTTTCCCGGCTAACTGCCACCAAAAGATCTTCGAGTTTCTGCTTACCCTCTGGTGTATTGAGAAAGCGCATAACCTTTTTCATCCGCAATTCGAAGATAAGCTCCCGTACCCCTATGTAGGTGAAGATGAGCAGAGATGCAAGAGCCAAGCCAAGCCCTATGCCACCGATTCCGAGCAAAAGCGTCTTAATCATAATGCGGCACCTCCTTCCACATAGCACCAGCTCTGGGGTGGGTGCTTTATTTCCCGATCAAATATGCACTGGTTGCAAGCGCTTGCCCGAGTTTCATCGCACTTTTCACAATCGCGTATTCTCCCAAATTCACTTAGCTCGCGCGGCTCATCGTAAATTTTCAGGCCTGAGATGTGCCAGCCATAGAGATCAGTGTGGCTTCCGTATAGCTTCAGCTCAATTTCGGACAGGCAAGTGTCTCTAAGCTCCTCCTCGTATATGCCATACCAGCCATCCGCGCAATCTCTGGCACCATTCAATTCGGGATGGCTGTGCTGTACGAATGGATATGTGTCAATACGGTCGCATGTAAATTCTCCGACGACTTTGACGTTCATAATTTTCCGCTTGTAAACAATGCTTCCATCAATATTTTTGCAGTAAGGCTTTTGGGGCGTCCGAACCGTTTTTCCACTGGTGCAGTAGATGTAACACTGGAACGGACATTCCAGTTTGGGGCGCGTCTTGCGCACCTCTATGGTTTTCTTCCCTTCAGCGATCATCTTGCACCATTCAGGCCGAATGCTGATAAGTACAGATTTCACTCCAAATACCTCCCCATACCCATTACGCTCCAATGCCCGCCATCTTTCAACGTCGGCTTCGAGCGATACCATTTGCGCCAGCACCAGAACAGGATCTTCGGCGGCTCATTGTGCTGCCAACACCGGAGTTCCAGCGCATATTCCCGGCGCCGCTCACGACGCTTCCGTTTTTCACGTTTCTGGCTCATGGTGATCTCCTTTTGCCGCCCGCGTCTGCACACTAGAGGAAACACGCTTGAATCTCAACCCATCAGCGCCATCCGTCAGAGGGAGCGCCCGGCGGCGCTCAATCTCGGCCCGGTAATTGCCGCAGTGCTTGCATTCATCCGTGATGGCGCGATGGGCGGCACAGCCGCCCAAGACGCACATTTCGGTCAAAACATCACTCATCATCGGAATCCTCCGCAGTTTTGTCCGGCTGCGCACCGTATGTGTCAAAGAGCCGGTGCGTACCTTCGGCCATTTCTTCTTCATCGTCCGACTTTTCATAGCCGAGCGTTTCGAGGATTTCATAGATGTGATCTAAGTCCGAATTTTCGCAAAGCTCATATTCGTAGTGGTTCATGTTCCACACGCGCCGGTAGTAGCTCATGTCTTCGTCATCGAGGGCAGAATAGCAGCAGCAGAAAATCAGCTTTTCCGGCTGGGCTTCCGCCGCGCTGCGGACAAAGCCCATGTCGCAAAAATCTTCGTTTTCATCGTCTGGCGAAAGTCTCATGCCAAGGAGCTGGGCGCAGAGCCGAGGGTTGATGGAATTGCAGTAGCCATCGTCGATTGACTCTGTTGTTGCCACGCAGAACAAGGCGATTTCCTTCATGTGCTGTTTGAATACGCTGTTCGGAAGCTCTTTGATGAAATCCTTGCGCAGTTCAAAATGGGCCTCCGCGACTTCCGCAAATTCATTTTCGGCTTGTTCGTCTCTGCGGCGCCGTTCCTCGCGGGCCTCCGCTTCCGGGTCTGGCTGCTGTGATTCCCGACGTTCCTTGTAGAGTGTGATTCCGGTAGAATCCTTCCTGTAAAAGTATCGAACATCACTCGCGTCTTCTGGTATGGTCATTTCTTTCTTCAAATCCCAGCGGCTGTAGTCGGCGTGGTAGACCATATTGACCGTCGTACCGTTGAATTCGCCGCTTCTTTCAATCTGATATGCAAACTTGTCTGCAATTTCAGTCCATTCAGCAAGTTTCTTTTGGATTTCCTGCTCGGAAATCAGGCTTTTCAGAACGCTGTTGAAATTCGCTGTGCCGATGGCGTCAAGGGCCTTGTTCTTGTCTTCGGGACTGTCCAGTTTGTCAAGCTCCAAATAGTCATTGAGTGTTGCGCCACGAGCTTCGGCTTTCTGAAATTTCTGGCGGTCGAGGTCGAGCAGCTTCACGCGGCGTCGGATGGTGGTCTGCGAAAAACCGGACTTTTCTGCGATCTCAGCTACGGAATCACCCATGTTGAGCATCATCTGGAAGCCTTGCGCCTGCTCATAGACGGTCAGATCGCTGCGCTGCATATTCTCAACAAGCATGGTCTGAAGCTGCTCGCGCTCGGACATTTCGACCACCACGCACGGCAGCTCCGTCAGGCCCGCAATCTTCGCGGCGGCATAGCGGCGGTGACCGATGATGATGGTAAAGTCCGTATTGGAGTTGTCCGGTTCATCCGGAACGACCGTCAGGTTCTGCAGGATGCCGCTGGCCTTGATGCTTGCGGCAAGCTCCGACAGATCACCGAGATCCTTGCGTGGATTGTCGGAGTGTGGGAAAAGACGGTCGATTGCGATATTTACGATTTGAGGCATTTGTGAATCTCCTTTCAGTTCATGGGCGCGTTTGCGCTCCGTTTACGCGGCACCAATGCCGCTGCGCTTTTTTCTTCCGCGCCAGCCGGCAGGTTGGGCAGAATGTATTTTCTTTGCGCTCGATGAAAGAACGACCGCAGCGAGCGCAGTGCTGCGGCGGGATTCTGCGGAACTCGGTGCATTCGTCGCAGTTTTCACAGCGGCCACACCCTTTGATTTCATCCCAGTTTACGCATAACAGCCGCTGCCAGTATGGATTATCGTCAATGTCGTTGATGCGCTTGCGGAGCACTGAGCAGAGCATTTCAAGTGTTTGCACGGTTTCTGTTCGCGTTCTGGACAGGTGTACCGCCTGCTTTACGGTCGGGTCTGGCGCGCCATAACCCCAAGGCTTATCTTTGAGCATGGCGCGTACTTTGTCCTGATTCTCGGTCAGATAGACGAAATAAACTTTCCCGCGCACGGCTTTTTCGGATTTGCCGAGTGCCTTGCCAATGGCGGTGTAGCTGTTGCCTTTTCGGATTCCGTCTGCCAGCACATCGAAGTCGGTCTGTGTCCAAGCTGCGGATGAACCATGATTGTCGGCTTTGACCGGCCGCTCTTTCAGGCCGAGGTCGTTGCATCGGCGCTGGATCGCGCCGGCCGAGCGACGCAGCATATCGGAAAGCTCAGCGTATCCGTACCGATGCTGCTGAAGCAGCATTTTCAGCCGCGCGTCTTCATCGGGTGTCCATGGGTCTTTCCACTGGATGGCAAATGCCTGAAAGTCCTTCTTGCGCTGCTCGGCTACCCATGCAGGCTCCTCGCCCAGCGCCAACGGCTCCATTTTGGAAAAATCAATGAACGAGCGGTGCTGTTCTGCCCATTTCCAAAACTCATTGAGCCGAATGACACGAAAACTGTTCTGATTGACGCGCTTTGTGTGAATCGGGAGGCCACGGTTCTCAACCCAGCTTTTCAGCTTATAGTTCCCACCGGCATTGCTGCCGCAAACGGCGATTATAAGCTGATTCATGGATATGTAGTCGCCGCCGAACAGAACCGGGCCAAGTCCCAGTCTGTTTTTCCGTACGATGACAGCCTCAACGGAGCGGTTAAGACGCTTCGCAATCGCGGGGATTGACATGACACCCCATTGATCTTGGAGGAATTGTTCTTCTGCTTTTGTCCATCCTGCGTGATAGCTTTGCAGTCCGAGCGAACGTCTCTTTTGTCGTACAGACCCTTCCGTCCGGCCAAGCGCTGCGGCAATAGCCGCTGCCGGCTGTGAGCGACTATGCTCGCGGAGATATTGAAGTTGATCGTCCGTCCATTTTCCCATGTGTCAGGCGATTCCTCCTTTCTGTCAGAATAGTGTGAGCTGCCCGGTTTTCGTTTCCTGCAAGGGCAAGGGCGGCAGCGCGGCAGACGATTTTAACTTGCCGGTAACTTGCTCGGCGGGTTTTTCGTCTGTCTGAAGCAGTAAATCCATCTGCGCCCAAATGCGGCGGTAGTGCCAGATGTCGCGGAAATAAAACGGGGTGTACCATATATTCTGGTCTGGCCGGGGGATAAGCCCCCGGCGGTCAAGCGCTGTTGAGGGATGAAGAAGCGTGTCGCCAATCACGACGTACCCGGCGCAGCCCATGAGCGATAGCTGCAGGTAGCACATCAGACCAACGATGTAGTCAATGTCCTGTGCTACAAAAAGCACAGAGGGCTGATAGTTGATTTTCTGCCGCGTACAGGCGTTTGCAAACGCCACCAGCAACGCTCCTGCACCGCAGGCACAATCGTTGACGGAGATCCAGCCGTCCCGCTCTACACGCGCTTGGAGGTCTGTGCCGGTGATCTCGGCCATCATACGGCAGACATTATAGGGCGTGAAAAACTGTCCAGCGTGGTCATTGCCCAGATCAAGCGCCATGTAAAGCTCACCGAGAAAGTCCTGGTCCGGGTTAAAATCCATACCAATCACGACCTCTTGGAGCATCTGCGAGAATTTGAGCATTTCTTCGGGCTTGTACTTTCCGGCAATCGTCATGTACGTCTTTTCGCGCTCAGCGGCTTGACTCCGGTCAACGGTATTTGAGATCGCGATTGCGGCGAGTGTTATGAAATCTTGCCAGATTTCCCAGCGTCCATATCGGCCGCAGAGGGAGTTGAAGATCTTTACAAACTCCGTCTGATGGGTGCTTTTCAGATTGTGCGGCACACTTCTTCCCATGGCTTATTCCTCCGTCTGCGCCGGTTCAGGCGGTACGATAGAACGCTTGGTGACCTTGCCTTTGGTGGACTCGACACCAGCATCGAAGCCGCGCCGGTAGATGCGATAGAGGTATTTCGTCAGGTCTTCACGGTTCATGTGCTTGATGGTTTTGTAATCATCCCGTTTGAGCAGAGGCGGGTTCTGATTATTCATCGTCTGAGCCCTCCACATCGTCCGGCTCGTCGGCAGGAAGGACTTCGCGCGGATTCGAGCCAGCGAACGGTCCGACAATGCCGTTTTCCTCCAGCAGCTCCATGATGCGGGCGGCGCGGGCATAGCCGACGTTCAGGCGGCGCTGCAGGAGAGAAACCGTCGCCTTGTTTTCCATGCGCACGATGCTGACAGCCTGATCGTAGAGATCATCGTCCGTGGCATCGGAGCTGTCGGCGGTGTCGCCGAGATCATCGTCCGCGTCATCCTCTGCGTCATCGCCGTCGAGCATTTCAGGGGCCTCGGCGTCATCAGGATCTTCCGGATCTTCCTCGTAGGCATCATCATCTTCGACTTCGTCCTCGTTGATGACAGGCATCATGCCGTCTTTGAGGCTGCGCTTTTCCATGACGTCGCGGAAGAAATACTGCATCCAGTACGTCAGCATCTTCATCAGGACGGATTCGATCTTTGTCCGCAGCGTCTTCGTAATTGTAAAGGTGCCGCCGGTGACCTTGGTTTCCAGCGAACCGTCCTTGAAGATCCACGTCATTTTGGCTTCGGGGCTGATATACCCGGCTTCCTCGACGTTCTCCAGCATGGAGAGCTGGGCGTCCATGCCCTGAATCGGGGAGATCGTGAACGTGGGCGGATAGGTGTCCTTCTGGAAGCGATACGTCAGGTCGTGTTCTTCGCACAAGCCTTCCATCTTCTTTTTCTGCGCTTCATACATCGAAATTTCACTCATGGTAGTGACTCCTTTCAGTCATCAGTCGAGCAAAAACAGCGTTCCATTCCAAGCTGTCTTTACTCTGTAATTTTGTAGATCGGTTTCTTTTACGTACTTTCGGCCGAACTGCTCTTTCATGCGCCGCCAGTCATCCCAAGGGATTTTGTAGACTTCGTCGGTCGAAAAGCCGGCAACGACGAAGCAGCGGGCGCCGAGCCGCTGGTGTCTGTCCATGTAGGAAGCCTGCTTGTCGATAACGCGATCCTGCGTCAGCCGGTCTGTGGCTGTGAACTTGGCTTCAAACAGGACCGTCCTGCCGCCCTTGATTGTGCCTTTGTAGTCGACCTGCGCCTTTTTGGTATAGCAGGCGAGGAATCGACCGTTGCCCTCCGGTTTGATAACCTTCATCGGCTCAGGCGTCTTTTCAATCTCTGCATAGCCGCGCTCGCGGTAGTAATCGAAGGTGCTGTCAAGCCGCTGCTCGAAATACTGGCCCTTCTGGCGGGCGATTTTGCCGAGAAGCTGTCTTTTCGGGTCTTTTGCCATGGCTGCCTCCTAACCCACGCCGAAGTAAATGCCGTCGCAGTAGATCACTTCGGAACCCTGCTTGTACTCGGAGCACCAAATATAATTGCCATCGAGGTCGCTGTGATGCCCTTCGAGAACGTCGGCCGCAATGTCCCACGCTCGCTGCACGGCGGCGGCTTCGCCCGGCTCGCTTGCCTTATCAGGCCAGACGATTCCGGTCACGGAGAGCAGCCCCCATTGCAGACCGTATTTGTTGTCCATCAGAACGCCCTCGATGGTATCGGGGTAGCGAGGATCGGCCACGCGGTTCAGAACAACGTCGGCCACACGGTAGCGGCACATATCGCACACATCGTCGCCGCCGGCTTCCTGATAGATCACAATGGCAAGGCGCTCCCAGTCCTCTTTGTCCTGGCACTCGAAGCCGCCTCTCCCGCAAGGCTCGCTGTTTGCCTCTTGTGGAGGCTCTGGCAGATCGTATGTACTGGGAATATCGGCGGTTTCGTGTTCAACTTCCGCGAAGGCTTCGGCCTCCAAGCGGCTCTGGTAGGCCGCTTCGTCAAACGTCGGCGAAATTGTCACGGCAGCAACGGGTGTATTTTCGGTTTCACGCGGCATTGCAACCGCAAGCACCAGCGCGGCGAGCAGAATCAGCGCCGCCAGAAGAACAACCGTAGGCAGGTTGCGCCTTGCCCATCTTTTCATATCCTCATCCTCCATTCTCATTTCCGTCGCCGAGCGCAAATTGCTGCGCGACGCTGGAAATCATCTGTTTTATGTCTGACGGGAGCGCCATATACTCCCGATCGCTCTTGATGCGCACCGTGTAGGAGCGCTGAAAGTTGGAAGCGACCACGCTTTGCACTGTTTCGGCGTTCATCATGCCCCATTCCCGGAGCTGCTGCGGCGAACCGACAAGCCGCTGAATTGTAGGCGGCAGACGGTCGTATTCCTCTTTTGCGTTGTAGCCGCTGTTTGCAATCGCCCGGTAGACCAGCGTCCACGCCTCGGCGGCGGTCATTTCCTTCGGCATACGCATCTTCGTGATCTGCTCTTTGACTTCGCCGATATTCGGGGGAAACGTGTTTGTCCGCGAGGCAATCATGGCTTTTACTGCAACGGCAACGACCATGACAGGCTCATCCTTGAACATTTCAGCCCAGAGATCGACGATCCTGTTTGCCTCCTTGGGGCTGAGGCCGTTATAGAACTGCGGGTAGGCCGCTTTCAGAACAGCCAGAATATCAGCCGTTTCAAGCCTGTCCATTTCTCATGCCCTCCGCGATGTCGGTAAAGACGTTGCCGCTGGAGCCGCTGCCCTGATAGCGATACTGGCCACCTTTGTCCTGCTCCTTGGAAAGCCAAGCGTTGATAAACCGACGGATTCCGGATTTTGTTTTGCGCCTTTTGGGATTGTCGGTACTCCAGCTCGACATTTTCCGAAGCTCCTGCATGACATTGACGGCTGGGTACAACTCGCACCAGCGGTTGTAATCCTCCGGAGACACATCAAAGAGCGACTTGTCATTCAGAATGATGCTGATGATCGGCGGCGCGGAGACGGTTTCCGGCTCTGCGCAAGCATCCTCCGTATTCTCTATATCTGTGTCTGTATCTAAACTCTTATCTCTAATCTCTTTATCTCTATCTCTATTCTCTATCTCTGTGGGGACAGTTGTGGGGACATCAGTGGGGACATTGTCCCCACTTTGGAGCGCCGGGGAATTACGTTGCCTGCGCTTCTTTTCGCCCCAGTCTGTCTCGCACCCAACAAGATTGTTGTGATCTGCGAGAACAAGAACGCCGTCGATGTCCTCGTAGACAAGACCAAAGGATTTGTAGAGATTGAGCGCCACGCGGATTGTGTCCGCGGAGAACCATTTGAGATCGCGCTGGATTTTCGGAATGTCGTATTTGATAACGACCTCACCAATCTGTCGAGATAAGCGACCATCGGTGTTGATGGTCTTGAGACAAAGCATCTGATAGAGAACAACGTAGTTTGCACCGTCTGGCTGTGACATAAAGTAGTCAATGGTGTCGGAGGTCATAAAGCTCTCCTTGAGCTTCATCCAGTAGAATCTTTTGCCTGTTGCCATGAGAGACCTCCTTAGAACGGCAATTCGCTGTCATCGTCCGCGAGCTGCGAGAAGCCGCCGGTCGGGTCGTAGGTCGGCTCGCCCTTGGGTTTGCCGCCGTCACCGTCGCGCTTAGAATCGCCAAAGTAAACGCTGTCGGCAAGAATCTCGGCCGAGCGGCGCTTGTTGCCTTCCTTGTCCTGCCAGTTGCGGATCTGAAGCCGCCCAGCTACGACGATCATGCGCCCCTTGCTGAAATACTTCTCTACGAACTCAGCCGTACCGCGCCACGCAACAATGTCGATAAAATCCGTTTCCCGCTCTGCGCCCTGTGCTGCATAGTCGCGGTCACATGCGACGGAGAATGAGGCAACTGCCGTGCCGCTCTGCGTTCGGCGAAGCTCTGGGTCGCGCGTCAGACGTCCCATGAGAACAATGCGGTTAAGCATGATCGGCCTCCTCGGGTGGAACGCGCGGATCGGGAATATCCTCACCGACCGGGGAAGCGTTCGGCTCTGTGAGGACTGCTTCGAGCGCGTCGAGCACATGCCATCTTTCAATGCTGGTGGAATTGAGGATCGCCCAGCAGACGCGCAGCCGCTCGGACTCGCGGATGAGCTGTTCCAGATCGACGTCCATGATGATACCGGCGCCGGGCGATTCGTCAAACGGATAAACGTGAGCGTCTTTTTTATTGAAATTGAGCATTTTTGAAATCTCCTTTTTCGATGATTTTGATAACTTCCTGACACTGCGGGATGTCAAACATTCCGATATGCGTCTTCTCGATCGGAAGCCCCATCTGCCCGGCGAGCCATCCGTAGGCAGCTTTGCGCCGCCCGCGGAAAGGACCGGTTTTCCAGAGAGGGTCGAATGATGCGTGTGCTGCCATCTTCCATTTGCGGAGTGCGGCATCTGCAAGGCGCCCGAGCGGTTTATCCGTTCTGCCATGGCAGCCTACATACGCGCCGCAGTTTCTGCAGAGGTAGGCGGTGTGTCCAAAGCTGCGTCCGTAGATTTCGGAATCATCGACCAGCGCAGCTTTGTGACCGCAGTAATCGCAGTAAACGGTCAAGGTTTCTTTGCCTCCTTTGATCTATCCGGCGAGTCCGTCTTGATGCCCAGTTCTTCACACTCGGAAATGATTCCGTCGAGGAAAACAGCCATCTCCGCGCTGGTGTATTCGCTGGTGCCTTTGAGTGCGCGGTAGTGGATGAACTTCTTTCCCTCGATATAGCCAGTGCCAATCTCGGCATAATGCCGAGCCACGAGCCGGGGCGGTACGCCGTCGCGCAGGGAAAACAGCACCTTGCACTCGTTTCCGGCTTCGTCGATGTAGCTTTCACCAACGCCGTAGCGCCGAATCATTTCCTCGTAGACAGATTCCTTGTCAGTTTTCAGCCTGGCGGCGAGCTGCTCAATGAGCGCCCATGCGTAGCTGTTGGCGCGAAGCCCGCGAGGATCGGCTTTTTTTGTGATGGTAAACGTGATCGGGCGCTCGCCGAAGTTCTTCCAAATATCCTTGCAGCTTTCCCGCGTGTAGATCGACAGGATATATTCGCCGCTCCGGGCATAGGTGATGTCTTTCAGAAAGCCGTTCATGCCTGTTCCTCCTCGACGTGACCGTGCAGGTAAACGTACTCGCCAGCAGGTCCGATGTTCTGGTAAATGAAATCGTCACACTTGGCTTTGGAAAGATGTGTTCCGAGTACGCGCCGCTCATAGACGAATTCGCCGTTTGCCTTTTTCTCGCTGATTCTGGCTTGGATTTCTGCGTCTTCGTAGTTCGCTTCCAGCAGGTAGAGGTCGAAGTTCGGCGCCGAGATCCCGTTCAGGTTGTTTGTGTCAGTGGCGTAGAGGACCTTTCCAGCCGGAAGCAGCAGCTTGTAGCCGCAGTTCGGAACGTCATGCACCAGTGGCACAGGCTCGACCGTAAAATCACCGTAGCTATATCGGTGGTCAAAATCGTACAGGTCGATGTTTGCAGGCTTGACGCCAGCTTCCACCAGAGGTCGCACCAGCCAGCGACAACAGCCAAAACGGAGCGCCGGACGGTCCGCAGCGAGGGCGTGGAGCGTGCTTTTTCGGAAGTGATCTCCGTGCCAATGTGTCAGCAGAACCAGCCTGAGAGCTTTTGCAACCGGCTTCACGAGCTTGTATGGCACACCGCAGTCCATCAGAATTTGCCCGTCGATCACGACTGCGTTGCCGGTAGAGCCGGTTGCGAGGACTTCAAACGGAACGCTCATTACAGCGAACTGAGGTCAATCTGCTCCGGCTCGCTGGCGTTCTCCTGAAGCTGAGCGGGGGCGCTGCCCTCAACGGTCGGCTGCGGAGCGTCGGTCGTGAGCTCCAGCTCGTCGGAATGGTCTGTAATGATTTCACCGGTTCTGGGGTCAACAGCCGGAATGCCGGAATCGTCAGCGAGCGCCTGCTGCATTTCCGTGGACATGATGCCCCACTTGGAGATCAACTGGCGAAGAAGCGTCTTTTTCGCCATGCTGTCGAAGTCCTTGTACCAGAAGCTCGAATACTTCCACATATCCTTGTCTGCGATCTGGCCGTTCTGGATCTTGTCATAGGCGTCTTTGCTGAACGCCTGCGAATATGTATCCGCGTGATTGAGCATCTTTTCACGCGACCAGTAGATGCACTTGCGGAAGCCGTTCAGATACTCGAAGTAAGCCATGTAGCCGACGATCGGGAGCTTTTCGCGCAGATCATCGTCTTCGATGAATTTGAACTGCGGCTTCGCGGTGTGCGGATCTTTGCCGAGGTATTCGCCCTGCCGAATCTCCATGCAGTCCAGATCGGAATACTGGCCGCTCCGGAGCGCGAGCTGGACATAGCCTTTATAACCGAGGACAAACTGTGCTTTGGAGCATTCGGGCGAAAGCAGGTGACCTTCACGGTCATACTTGGCTTTCTGCTTGAACGGAACGAGATAATACTGGCCGAGCTGCGGCGAGGGAGAAAGATTCAGCGCTTCGCCCAGCAGACCACCGGCGAGGATGGAGCTGGGTTCGCAGGTCTGAAGCGCGGGGGTGGTAGCGACGGCGGACGTGATCGATGCGATAAAGCGGTTTGCACGTTTCGGGTCTTTCAGGGTGTTGCGGATAAGGTTCTGGTAGGATTCCGTGCTGATGGCGACGGAGAACGTCTGCTTCTTGGCAGGCGCGATGTTAGAACTGCTCATAGTCGTAACCTCCATTTACGAGAAATTCTTTGAGTGCTTTCAGCTTGTCAATGCTGCCGCGGACGCGGAACGAAACCTGATAGATCTTTTCAGCAGGCGTCTCGGTGGGAATGGGCTGCTCGACGGGTGCAGAAACGGGGGCAGGCGGTTCTTCGTTCAGAACTTCTTCGATCTTCGCCTGCGCGGCATCCTGAACTTCCTGTGCGGACTTCATGGCGGCGCGCCGTCGTGCGGCTTCCTCCATCTCCTTGTGGCGGCGATCAACAATCAGAGCTGCTTCCGGCGCGGAGTGCGTTCTGCGGTACTCGACCATGACTTCGTCCTTGTGCTCCAGCGTCTCAATGAGCCGGAGATCGTTGGATACATTTTGCAGGAACAAAGACGCCTGCCCCTGCAGCTTCTTTAGGGAATCAGACATTGTGATGTTGATTCCGCACTGGTCAAATGGTGCAATATCTTCGGGGATGTTCAGGCTGGCGCGGTATTCGTTGTAGAATGCAACGATTTCATCACGCTTTGCGCCCTTGATGCCGTTCTCGACAGTTGCGATCTTCGTTTTCAGCTCGGCATCTGCCTTGGTAAAGGCATCGGCTGCGCACTCCTTGTAAAGCTTTTCAAATGCGTCATACGGGGCAAGGATGGCTTTCTTGACCTCACGGCGGCGGGCTTCCAAGTCCTGAAATTCCTTGTTCAGTTCGGCACGGGCTTTCTTGACGTCCTTGTAGGTTTCCTCGGTGCAAGCCAGCGCCAGCGCCTGTGCAACGCGAGCATCGACGGAAGCTTTGACCTGCCGAAGCTGGTCTTCGATGATCGGAAGCTGCTTAACAACGATCAGATTATTATCCATCGGTCGGCGCCTCCTGCGTGATTTCTTTCAGGAGCGGCAAGATCCGCTCGTCGATGCGGCTTTCCGGCACGTTGATCTCGCAGATCACAGCGCGTGCTTCGCGTTTGGCTGTAGGGGCGATAACCTCCATTCCAACGGAGGCGTTCGGAATGCTGCAGCGGTAGCTGTATGGGCGTCCGGCGCGGACGCTGCCGGTTTCTTCGTCGCGATAGTAGACATTTACGATCATGTAGATTCTCCTTTCGGCTGCTGATGCAGCGGTTCAATCAGGTCGACGATGACATCTTTTATCTGTTCTGCTTCAACATCGTTGAGTCCGACAATGTCAGGCTCGCCACCACGGTAGCCGTCTTTCATGATTACGATGTTGCCAACGATTGGCTCGCCGTGCTGGTCTGTGCCGTAAAAATATGAGCCGACATAATTCAGCGGGAGATCCAGCAGCCGCCCTTCTTCGTTGACGATCATGCAGTACGGATGGCGCAGGCGCGCAGGCTTAACGTGTTCGATATAGCCGCCGACAGCAGAGCCAACGGTTTTGTAGAGCGGATCACTGAATTCTTCGATGCGGATTTCCAGATCTGTTGTCACGACAACGCCTTTCATGTTGCAGCACCTCCAAAATCAATCGGCTCATCCGGGTCACATGGCTCGACCGTGAAGCTGATACGCTCATGGCAGAACTTACGGAAGTTTCCGTCAGAACCCGCCATGCAGCTTCCCAGAAACGATTCTTCGGTGTATGCGCTGCTGCAATTCAGAATGCCGGGCTCCTTGTCGGGGTGGACAGCGCGGAACGCCGCGCAAGCCAGATTGACGGTTGGTGCTTCAACCTCTGTCCAGCCGCCTACGAACGGCTGCCCATCCGTGCCGTAGGTGAAGTAGTATTTATTCATTCGCGATCTCCTTTGCTGATATATCCGCGTACAACATCTGTGAGCCAATCCTGCACGGTGTCGTAGCCATCAGCGGCAAGGTGCGCTCGGAGCTGGGAGGCCTCATCGGCGGTGATTCTTGCGTGGAGCTTATCCTTGAGCCGGTGCTGATCGGCTGTGCGGAGGTGCTTGCGAATGCTGCCGTCCGGGTCGAACTTGGCGTAGAGGGCTTTCATGGCTTTCTGCGTCAGGCAAATCCCGTAGGCGTCGCTGTTCTCGCACTTGCTCTGGCTCGTCATGTCGTATTTGGGGTAAATGGTCTGCACAACGGCAACCATGTCTTTTGCGGGCGTTTTTGTTTTCAGCCGCAGCTCTTTCGGGCTGTTCGGCATGAGCATTCCTCCTTGACGATAAGATTTTTCACTGCTATGATCGAGGTAGGTCTTTGTGCCTGGGGTCGTTTCCGTGCCAGCGGAGCGGCCCCCTTTGTTTTTTCGGTTTGGCAATCACAGGCTTCGCCCGGATCGTTGTTGCTTCCGCATTCGGGGCAAGTCCAGTAATATGCCATCGGTATCAGCTCCTTTCTTTTGCTGCTTCGCGCTGCCGCTTCCGTTCAAGATAGCCCGGAAGCCATTGTTGGTAACGTTCTTCCATGCCGGGAATTGAGAAACATTCGCGTGTGATGTCAAGTGCCATATCAAACAAGGCGTTCCTCTGAAATTCAGGTATGGAATCGACATCAATGTTTCCCCGCACGCCCCTGGCCTCCTTTCTACATAAGTTCAACATTATTGAACTTCAAGGGTAAAAAAATGAGCGGGGATTTCCTTGTCAGAAATTCCGAGAAGCTGACAGGCTTTCGAAATCTCCGGCTGCTTAAACGGTACTTTGTTCGTCAGCTTTAAGGAAAGACTACGTTCGGAAATATTCATAGATTTTGCGAAACTCGCTTGTGTTCCGAACTTCTCAGTGATCTTTCCGAGCAGCTTGCTGTAGTTGTATGCCATGTGTTTCACTTCCTTTCCATTGATTTAAGGTTCAATAACTTTGAACTCTGAGGTCACTATACCATAGCTGTTTCTGTATTGCAAGACCTTTTTTCAAAAAAATTGAACTTTTCTTCTGCTCGGTATTGAACTTTTATTCAATTCATATTATAATAGCAGCAACGAATGGAGGGCTTGACCATGAAGCAATTTACGACCTCTCAGAGGCTCGAACAGATTATGAGAAGCAGAAATATGCGGCAGGTGGATATTCTCAATGCTGCAGAGCCTTATTGTAGAAAGTACGGAATTAAACTTGGAAAGAACGACTTGTCGCAGTATGTGTCCGGCAAAGTTGAGCCGGGGCAGGATAAGCTGACGATTCTGGGATTGGCGCTGAACGTGTCGGAAGCGTGGCTGATGGGATACGATGTTCCAGCAGAAAGAGAAATACCGCCCATCACTGCATTGAGCGATGGGCGGATGAAAGAATATGTGCAATTATTTGAGCTTTTGAATGATGACCAGAAAGATATGATTATTCACGCGATAAAAGGGATTCTATCTGGGCGATAATACGGTCTTTGTCCTCCTCGGTCAACTTGGAAAAGAGTTCTGCTGCGAGAAGGGTTTTCAGGCATGGTTGTCCCTCGGTATGCTTTTCGCTTTGCATTATCTTGCTCCTTTATTTTTTGCTGCCGGCGCATTTTTGATTATAGCACAAAAACAGGGAATTGGTCTTTTTTGAGAGAATATAACATTCTCGTTATTTCGACAGGGGAAGTGCCTTATGGACTTTTTGATAGCTGTGGCGGTCGGAGGACTTGCGTGTGTTATTGTCGTAATTTTGATAATTGCCGGTCACGCAAAGAATGACCGCTCATTTCCTCGTGATGATATAGAATGCGTCGAAACAGCAGATGATTCCGCTATGCCTACGGTTTCGTTTCGCGCGAAATCTTCTTCACACAGAATTCCGGAAGATCCGCGTTTTATCAACATCGGGAAAAGGACATTTCACAAAAGCCGGGATTGCTGGGCATTTTCGGAGTACGACGAGTGGGAAGCGTGTACCGAAGATGAAGCAATCGAGCGAGGCCTAGAACGGTGCCCGTTTTGTGAAAAGCCGCTGGCCTTTGTGTACGGACATTCGCGTGTATATCACACGACAACACGGTGTTCCGATTCTGGAGCCGAGCCGCTGCAGATGTTTGAGGAAGATGCAAAGGCAATGGGCTTGCGGAAGTGTAAGAGTTGCCAAAAACGTGACGGGGATTTACCGGCAGATAGTTAAGGAGGAATCAGGATGGCCAAGCGTTCAGCGAAGAAAAATGAATACCAATCGGCTGAACAGATCGGCGTGATCTATGCCCGCTATTCCTCCCACAATCAGAAAGAAGAAAGCATTGAACAGCAGATTGCCGAATGTAGCGATTTCGCCGCAAAGAACGGAATCCGGATCGTCGGAATCTATGCGGATAAGGCCGTGTCTGGCCGCTCCGATCGGCGCCCGAATTTCCAGCGCATGATGCGTGACGCAGAGAAGCGGCAATTTCAGATCGTCATTGCCTACAAGAGCAACCGCATTGCCCGCAATATGCTGAACGCTCTGCAGTATGAGGCCCGGCTTGATTTACTCGGAATCAAGACCCTGTATGCCAAAGAAGAATTCGGCAACACCGCTGCTGGCCGCTTTGCGCTGCGGACAATGATGAACGTGAATCAGTTCTATTCCGAGAACATGGGTGAGGACATCAAGCGTGGCATGGTGGACAACGCCAACGAATGCAAGGTAAACGGTATGCTCCCGCTCGGCTACGTCAAAAGCAAGGAGGGCAAATATGCCATCGCACCTGATGAAGCAGCCGTTGTCCGCGAGATCTTCGACAGTGTTCTGAAAGACGTGCCGGTTGCTGAGATTGCCCGCTCGCTCAACCAGCGCGGCATCCACACGAAGCTCGGCCGAGAGTGGAATAAGAACAGCTTCCATATCATGCTGAAGAATGACAATTACATCGGCGTCTATCGTCACTCTGGCGTTGTGGTCGAGGACGGAATACCGCCGATTTTGGAAAAGGAGGTTTTCACAGCCGTGCAGGAAAAGCTCGCAAATAAGAAAAAGACCGCCGGGCGACGGTCGGCAAACGGAGAATATCTGCTTACAGGGAAGCTGTTCTGCGGCTATTGCGGCTCCTACATGATCGGTGTATCTGGCACCGGGGAGAACGGAACCGTGCATAATTACTACCAATGCCAGAAGCGTCACGCAGAGGGCCGATGTGAGAAGAAGAACGTGCGCCGCGACTTCATTGAAAAGTTGATCGCGCGTCTGACGCAGGATTACATCTTGCAGGACGATACAATCGAGTGGATTGCAGACAGCACCATGAGCTTTCAGGCCATGGCACGGAGGGAATCTGGCGTTGCTCAGCTCGAACGCGATCTGGCTGATAATCGCAAGGTTGCGAAGAATATCATGGCGGCAATCGAGCAGGGAATCATCACGGAAACGACCAAGGCCCGGCTGCTTGAAGTCGAGGGAACGATACACGATCTGGAGCGTTCATTGTCCATAGCAAAGGCAGCGTCACAGCCGATAGAACGCGAACGAGTTGTTTTCTCGCTGGAGCAGATGCGCGAGGGAAACGTCGGAAGCAAGGATCACCAAAAGAAGCTAATCGACACGTTCGTAAAATCGGTGACGCTTTGGGATGACCGCATTCAGATCGACTACTACCATACGCCCGGCAAACACAAATTCTCATATTCGCTGGAAGAATTGACGAGCAAAGCAGAAAACGAAAGTAATGCCTCGGACGTTCGTACAGACTCTCTTGAGCTCCACCATTGTCGTCGTGAACTGCACAGGTTCACGACGGCTTTTTTATTGGCAGCTGCACCTTCGCGGCTATATGGCACGATCAAAAAGACGCAGGAATCAAATTCCTGCGTCTTTTTTGCATGTATTGATGGGTGTGTACCTCAGTGCTCAGCCCGGCTGGGGATCGTCTGGAGCTCGAAGCGGTAGGTCTGTCCGGCGTCCGGGTATTTTTCGCGGTCGACCGGGCTCAGAAACATATCCAGCGGCCGGACCCAGAGGCCGCCGTCGCCGTAAAGCTTGCGGTAGATCACGCAGGGCTCGTTCGTCTCGGAATCACGGGCAAGCGCCTCCACCAGATAATAATCCCCCTTGAAATGGCGGTAGACCTGCCCCAGCTGTACGTCACGCATGGAAAGCCTCCTTGTACTTTGATGCACCCATCATACCCGGGCGGCGGCCGCGTGTCAAGAAAAAGAGAGCTTGCCAAACGGGGGAAACTGTGCTATGCTGTCAAAACGCGTGTGCGCCGCTCGTTTACAGACTGTTTACAAATCGGCTGCAACCGCCGCGGCGGCGCTGCGTCTGTAAAGACAGCGCGGATGACCGCGCAGAACATTTTCCAGGAGGATCTTACGTATGAAAAAATGGATCGCAATGCTGCTTGCCGTGATGACGGCAGTTTCTCTGACGGCCTGCGCCGCGAAAAGCGGCGGACAGGAGACGGCGTCTGACATTCCGGACGCGCTGACGATTCTGAATACTGTCTGGGCAAGCTATTCCGAAGACGAAAAATTCCCGGCTGCGGGCGGCGATTATTCCGAAGAAAACATGACTGACGGCAAGCCCGGCAAGGTCTCGCTCGAGAAGCCGTCGGAGATCGAATATCTGCTGACGCTCCCGGCCTCCGTGATCGAGGAAGCGGATGACGCAGCCTCGCTGTTCCACATGATGAACGGCAACACGTTCACCTGCGGCGTTCTGCATCTGAAGGATGCCGGCCAGCTGGACGCGGCAGCCGGAGAGGTCAAGACCTATGTGATGAACACGCAATGGATGTGCGGCTTCCCGGACAAGCTGGTCGTCGCCAGCCTGGACGGCTATCTGATCTCCGTCTTCGGCGCAGAGGATCTGGTCGATACCTTCCGCGACAAGCTGCAGACTGCCTATCCCGGCACGCAGATCGTCTCTGACGACCCGATCGCATAACAACTTTGAAGTAAGGGGCTGCCATGCTGTTTTCAAGCGTTCCGTTTCTGTTTTATTTTCTGCCGTGCGTTCTGCTCGTCTATTTTCTGGTGCCGGGAACGCTGAAAAACGGTGTGCTGCTGCTCGCCAGCCTGTTGTTTTACGGCTGGGGCGAGCCGCGGTATCTGCTCGTGATGCTGGCGGCGATCGCGCAGGGCTATGTCTTCGGCCTGCTGATCGAAAAAAGCCGCGGAAAGCGGCGGGCCGGGCTTTATCTGGCGCTGTCGGTGCTGCTGAGTCTGGGGACGCTGGCGTATTTCAAGTACGCCGATTTTATGATCCGGAATCTCAACGCGCTGACGGGCCTGTCTGTCCCGCTGCTTTCGCTCGCGCTGCCGGTCGGCATCAGCTTCTATACCTTCCAGATCCTGAGCTATACCGTCGACGTGTACCGCGGGACGGTCCCGGCACAGCGGAACCTGATCGATCTGGCAGCGTATATCGCCATGTTCCCGCAGCTCATCGCCGGACCGATCGTCCGCTATTCCGATATCGCGACGGAGCTGCGCAGCCGTACCCACGCGCTTTCGGACGCGGCGGCCGGGACGCGGCGCTTCGTGCTGGGGCTGGCAAAGAAGATCTTGTTTGCCAATCTGCTTGGCGAGCTGGTGTCCGGCTTCCGCGCCTCGCAGGAGCAGTCAGTGCTGTATTTCTGGTTGGGCGCGGCCGCGTTCACGCTGCAGATCTATTACGATTTTTCCGGCTACAGCGATATGGCCATCGGCCTCGGCCGCATCCTCGGCTTTCACTTTCCGGAAAACTTCCGCTATCCCTACTGCGCCGGCAGCATCACGGAATTCTGGCGGCGGTGGCATATTTCCCTTGGCAGCTGGTTCCGGGATTATCTCTATATCCCGCTGGGCGGCAACCGGAAGGGGAAGGGACGGCAGCTGCTGAACATTCTTCTCGTCTGGCTGGCGACCGGCCTGTGGCACGGGGCGGACTGGACATTCGTTCTGTGGGGACTTCTGTATGCGGCGCTGCTGACGGCAGAAAAGCTGTTTTTGCTGCGCGGGCTGAAAAAGCTCCGCGTGCTCAACCACATCTATGTGCTGCTGTTCGTCACGCTCGGCTTCGTGCTCTTTGACGCGGACAGCATCCGCGATGCGGCCACGTCTGTTTGCGCGATGTTCGGCGGCGGGGGACTGCCGCTCGCCGGGCAGGAGAGCCTGTACGCGCTCAGAAGCGGCGCGGTGCTGCTCCTGAGCGCCGCGGTCGGCGTGACGCCGCTGCCGCGGCGGCTGATCACGGCCGCGCAGCAGAAACAGGCCGGACGGGCAGTGCTCGCCGTGCTGGAGCCGGTGGGTCTTTGCCTGCTGCTGGCCGTGTGTACGGCGTTTCTGGTCGACGGCTCGTTCAATCCGTTCCTGTATTTCCGGTTTTAGGAGGGCCCGCGATGGAAAAACGAAAAAACCTCGCCGTTGTCTGCCTATCGGCTGCCTTCCTGCTCGGGTTTCTGATCTGGGGGCTTTGCAAGCCGGATGACGCCGTCTCCGTCAGCGAGCGGCGGAAGCTCGCGCAGAAGCCGGAGCTGACGCTCTCGTCGGTCCTGCGCGGTGAGTTCATGACGAAATTTGAGACCTACACGCTCGACCAGTTCCCGCTGCGGGACAGCTTCCGGCGGCTCAAGACCGTGACGCTCCTGGACGTGCTGCAGGAAAAAGACAATAACGGCATCTACCTGGCCGATGGCTATGCGGCGAAGCTCGACGCGTCCGTCGACAAAGCCTCCGTGCAGCACGCGGCGGACCGGTTCCAGCTCGTCTATGACCGCTATCTGGCCGGGACCGATGCGAAGGTCTTTGCGGCCGTCATCCCGGATAAAAACGCCTTCCTGGCCCGGCAGAACGGCTACCCGGCCTATGATCCGGCAGACCTATCCGCGCTGCTGGCACAGAGCATGCCGTATGCGTCCATGATCGACCTGACCCCCGCGCTGTCGCTGGACAGCTATTACCATACCGACCTGCACTGGCGGCAGGAAGCGCTGCTGCCGGTCGCCCGGACGCTGGCCGAGACCCTCGGCGTGACGCTGACGGAGGACTATGAGACCATAACGGCCGATCAGCCCTTCTACGGCGTCTACTGCGGGCAGTCGGCGCTGCCGCTGGAGCCGGAGCCGCTGCGGTATCTGACGAACGACACGCTGCGCGGCTGCACGGTCTATGACTATGAGACCGGCAGCGAGCTGCCCGTCTACGATCTGCAGCAGCTGGCAGGGGAGGACGCGTATGCGGTCTTCCTCTCCGGCTCCAAAGCGCTCCTGACCATCACGAACCCGGCAGCAAAGACGGACCGGGAACTCGTCGTCTTCCGCGACTCGTTTGCCAGCAGCCTCACACCGCTGCTTGCAGGGGCCTATGCAAAGATCACGCTCGTGGATATCCGCTACCTCCAGCCCGAGCGCCTCGGCACCTGGCTGACCTTCGATACCCAGGACGTCCTCTTCCTCTACAGTGCCCCCGTCCTCAACAGCAGCGAGACCATCCGCTAAAACAAAACAGGAGCCGCCCATCCGGGGCGGCTCCTGCTGTATATGGAAAAGATCTGCTCTCGAGCGAACAATTGAGGATCGTCAAGTCAGATGCCGAGGAGGCGTTTGGCGTTGCCGCCGAGGATGGCGGCTTTTTCTTCGTCGGTGAGGGGCAGACGGCGGATGTGCTGCAGGTCGTTCTGCGGGCTTCCCCAGGGGCAGTCGCTGCCGAACAGGATCCGCTCCGCACCGAAGGCCCGGACAAGGGAAACAAAGGCCTCGTCGGAAAGCATCTGCCGGTCCAGCGGCAGCGCTTCGTCCCGCGGGGTGAGCGAGCCGAGGGAGAAGGACGTATCGAGCAGGGCAGACGTATCCGCCAGCAGCTCCGGCACCTGCTCCCAGCAGCGCCAGCCGCCCATGTGCGCCAGCACGAGCTTCACCGGACCGACCTGCCGCAGCGCGCTGCGCGCCTTTTCCGGCGTGCAGCAGGCACAGCCGGGAAAGCCGATGTCATAGCCCGCGTGCGTGACCACGATGAGACCGAGCGTACCGGCGCGCTCAAGAATGCGCAGGTATTTGGGGTCGTCCAAATCGGTCTGCTGATAGGCTGGGTGGATCTTGACGCCGCGCATATTGGCCGCGGCGAGGCGGTCGAGCTCCTGCTTCCAGTCTTCGTAATCCGGATGGATGCAGCCGAAGGAGAACATATTTGTGACGAACGCGTGCTTGTTGTGCGCGGCGGCATAGTCGTTGATGTGATGGACCTGCTCCGGCTTTGTGGCGACAGGGAGGATGATCGAGCGGTCGACGCCCGCGGCGCGTTCGGCCAGCAGAAGCCCTGCGGCGGTGCCGCAGGTGTAAGCGGTGATGTTCGCCTGGCGGGAAAGACGGTCGATCGCGGCGTCTGCAATCGGGTCCGGGAAGGTATGGGTATGGAAATCAATGATCATGCGGGCCTCATTCCTCAGCTGCGGCCGGGGCCGTTGGTGTGCCACTGGAAGCGGGATTCCGTGCCGTGCAGCAGCCGGCCGATGTTGGAGCGGTGCGCCCAGATGACCAGCGCCGCGATGGCGAGCGAGAGGGCAAAGACCGTCCAGTTGCCGCGGAAAAAGAGCAGCGTCGTGACCGGGAAGCTGAACGCACCCGTCACAGAGCCGAGCGAGACATATCTCGTCGTCAGCCAGAGCAGCAGAAACAGCCCCCAGCCGACAGCGGCGATGCGCCAGTCGAGCAGCAGCAAAAGCGTGCCGCTGCAGAGAATGCCCTTGCCGCCCTTGAATGAATAAAAGGCAGGAAAGATGTGCCCGATCACGCAGAAGAGCGCGGAAAAGTACTCGCCCTCCAGCCGCAGCCCCAGATATTCGCCGAAGACGATCGAGCCGAGCTTGACCGCGACGAACGCCTTGAGCATGTCGATCAGAATGACGCAGACGGCAAACTTGCCGCCGTACACCCGGTAGAAGTTGGTCAGCCCCGCGTTATGGCTGCCGTGTTTGCGGATATCGTCGTGGTAGAACAGAAACGAGGTAATGATCGCGCCGTTGCAGCAGCCAGCCAGGTACGAGCCGGCGGCCACGCAGACCATCAGCGCGACGGCAGCAGAGGTCAGTTCGTGCATAAATATCCTCCAAATTGAACAGATACCGGTATTCTACCGGATAAACCACGCCGATGCAAGCGGAAAATGGGGAAATCAGTCAGGATCGGGAAAATGTACGAACAAGGGCCGCTGCCATGGCAGCGGCCCGATCAGAATGAACAGATTATTATACCGGGACAGTAAAGTTGACGGCGATGGCTGTGCCGCGGCCGGGGTCGCTCTTGAGCTCGAGCTTTGCGCCGTGGTACTGTGCAGCGTGCTTGACGATGGACAGGCCGAGACCCGTGCCGCCGACTTCCTTGGAGTGGCTCTTGTCGACGCGGTAGAAGCGCTCGAAGACGCGGCTCTGGTCGGCATACGGGATGCCGATGCCGGTATCCACGACGGAGAGCGTGACGGTCTGGCCATTCTGCCAGACGGAAACGGTGACGCTGCCGCCGGAAATGTTATACTTGATCGCGTTGTCGCAGAGATTATAGACCATCTCCTGCAGCAGCTGCTCAACACCTTCGATCACGGCGTGCTGGCCGGACAGAGTCAGCGTGATATCCTGTTTCTGCGCGACCGGCCGCAGGCTCTCAATCACCTGGCCGGACAGCGTGTACAGGTCGACCGGCGATTTGGAGAAGTTCGCCGTGCCCTCATCCAGCCGCGACAGCTGGATGATATCGTCGACAAGGTCGATCAGCCGCCGGGACTCGCGATAGATATCGCCGGAGAACTCCTGCATCTTTTCCTTGGGCACCATGCCCTCCTTCATCAGCTCGGCAAAGCCCGTGATGGAGGTCAGCGGCGTCTTGAGCTCGTGCGACACGTTGGCCGAGAATTCCCGGCGCAGCGCCTCGCGCTGCTCACGTTCGGTCACGTCCATGAAGATGATGATCGCGCCCGTCACATGACCGGCCGTGATGACCGGGTTGGCAAACAGCTGCCAGGTCCCGCCGCCGACGGTGATTTCCTCGTCACCGCGCGTACCGGCGAGCGCGTTGTCGACCAGATCGAGCAGCTTGCCGGAACAGACTGCCTGATGCAGGTTTTCCGGCTTCTGCGCGTCATCGATGCCGAGCAGGCGCAGCGCGCTGCGATTGCTCGAAAGGATGCTGCACTTGTTGTCGACGATGAGGAAGCCCTCGCGCATGTTCTCCGTGATGGCGTCAAATTCGCGCTGGCGGGTGGAAAGCTCGCTCAGCTGGGTGCGGATGGTGCGGTTCTGCTCCTGCAGGCGGGTGATGAGCGGCTGCAGCTCCGGATAGGTCGGGGTCGCGTTCGGATTATCGGGATTGATGGCGTTGATGGGCCGGACGATCTGCCGCGCCAGCCGCATAGCAAGCAGGCCGCACAAAACCAGCACGAGCACGACGATCCACAAAGACGGCTGCACCAGCATCAGCGCCATGGCTGCGAGGCTCGTCTGCTTTCCCGCCACACGCAGGACCGTCCCGTCCTTCAGCAGAAGAGCATAATAGTTGTTTTTCTCCAGGATCGTGGAGGAATACCGGTCAGAGCGGCCGCTGCCGGTCTCAAAGGCTTCGGCGACCTCCGGCCGCTGGAGATGGTTTTCCATCGTGCTGGAGTCCGCCATATTGTCATAGAGGACCGAGCCGTCTGCCGCGATCCAGGTGATGCGCTCGCCGGACTGCACGGCGGAAAGATACGACTCACCGCCGCAGATCTGCATGCCCTCGGAGATATGCTCCGCCTCGATCGCCAGATTGTCGAATGCCTGCGCCTGATAATTGGAATACATGATAAAGAAGAACAGCAGGATGCACGCGAGCAGAACGGTAAAGCCAATCAGGAATGCGTTGCGGAAGATCTTTGCGGTCATGCGTTTTCGCCTCCGATCTTATAGCCGATGCCGCGCACGGTCTCGATATAGCTGCCGGCCTCGCCGAGCTTGACGCGCAGCGTGCGGATGTGCACGTCGAGCGTGCGGTTCTCGCGTTCGGATTCAAAGCCCCAGACCCGGTCCATCAGCGTTGCGCGGGTGAGGACGATGCCCTTGTTCCGCAGCAGCAGGCACAGAAGTTCAAATTCCTTGTTCGTCAGCGTCACATCCTTGCCGCCGACCTTGACCTCGTGGCGGTCCGGGGAGACAAAGAGCAGGCCGAGCGAAAAATCGCCGCTCGCCTGTGCGGGCTCTGCCCGGCGCAGGACCGCGCGGATGCGCGCGATGAGCTCGAGCATGGAGAAGGGCTTGGAAACAAAATCGTCCGCCCCGTGGTCGAGACCGATGACGCGGTCATACTCCGAATTTTTCGCGGTCAGCATGATGATAGGCAGCCGCTTGGTCGCGGGCCGGGCGCGGAGCTTGCGCAGGATGGACAGGCCATCCTCCTCCGGCAGCATGATATCGAGCAGAATGAGCTCCGGCATCTCGGCGTCCATCGCCCGCCAGAATTCCGACGGAAGCGCGAAGCCCTTGGCCTGAAAGCCCTGGCTGTCCAGCCCGTAGAGGACAAGCTTGCGGATGGAGTCGTCGTCTTCCAGTAAATAAATCATCTGTTTCACTCCTTTTGGACATACAATAGAATGGGAATGTAAAATCGTCGTGCCTCTTTTTGTTAAGTTTACGTGAAATGTAAACAAAAAGCAAGATTTAACATGAATTTAAGATAAAACCTACGATACATTTAAGATTCGGCATTTAACATACAATTAATACAACGAGAGGATGTTAGGCGTGGGTATTTCGAATGTGATCTCTCTGTTCAGCGGCATCGCGCTGTTCCTGTTCGGCATGGCACTGATGGGCGACGGACTGAAGCAGGTGGCGGGCAATAAGCTGGAGCTGATTCTATACCGGCTGACCGGCAGCCCGGTCAAGGGCTTCCTGCTCGGCACGGGCGTGACGGCCGTGATCCAGTCGTCCTCGGCGACGTCGGTCATGGTGGTCGGCTTCGTCAACTCCGGGATGATGAAGGTGCGGCAGTCGATCTCCATCGTGCTCGGCGCCATTCTTGGCACGTCCATCACGGGCTGGATCATCTGTCTTTCGGATATCGGCTCCACCGGCGGCTGGATGGACCTGTTTTCGACGGCGACGCTCACAGGCGTGATCTCCGTGATCGGTATCGTGCTGCGCATGGCGAGCAAAGACCCTGCTAAAAAGCACATCGGCGATATCCTGATGGGCTTCGCGGTCCTGATGTTCGGCATGTCCACGATGTCCGCGGCTGTGTCGCCGCTGCGCGAGGATCCGACTTTTATCCGCATCCTGACCTCGTTCTCCAATCCCTTCCTCGGCATCCTTTTCGGTACGCTTTTCACCTGCGTGCTGCAGTCGGCCTCCGCGGCCGTCGGCATTCTGCAGGCGCTGGCCTCGACGGGCATCATCGATTTTTCCATCGCGCTGCCGATCATCATGGGCATCGCCATCGGCGCGGCCATGCCGGTCCTGCTCTCCGCCATCGGCGCTTCGGTCGACGGCAAGCGCACGGCCATGGTCTATCTGGTCGCTGAGGTCACGGGCGTGATCTTCTTTGCCGCGATCTACTACTGTCTTGACGCGCTCATCCGCTTCCCATTCGCAGACCGCATCATGACGAGCGTCTCGATCGCTTTTGCCAATACGGTCTTCCGCTTCATCAAGGTCGTTACGCTGCTGCCGTTCACGCGCCAGATCGAGAAGGTCGTCGACCTTCTCGTCCCGGACAAGCCGCAGCAGAAGCCGGTCGAGCCCGAGGCCGTCCGGCTCGAAGAACGCTTCATCCAGCACCCGGCGCTGGCCATCGAGCAGAGCCGCCTGACTATCAACGCCATGGCCGAGGAGGCCAAGCGGAACTTTGTCGAGGCCGTTGCCCTGCTGCATGGCTTCTCCGACGAACGCTATAAGCTGGTCGAGGATCTGGAAAAATCCGTCGACCGCTATGAGGATAAGCTCGGTACGTATCTGGTCAAGGTGACGGAACGGGAGATGACGGTCCGGCAGAACGCCGAGGTCTCCAAATTCCTCCACACGCTCTCCGACTTTGAACGCATCTCCGATCACGCGCTGAACATCGCCGAGGGCGCGAAGGAGCTGCACGAGAAAAACCTCTCCTTCTCCGACGCCGCTGCGCACGAGCTCGAGGTCGTGGAGGCTGCGCTGACGGAGATCCTGTCCACGGCCATCCGTTCCTTTGTCAATAACGATCTGCAGCTGGCGGCCCGCGTTGAGCCGCTCGAGGAGCTGATCGACAACCTCTGTGACGAGCTGAAGCTCCACCATGTCGACCGCCTGCAGAAGGGCCTGTGTACGCTCGGCCAGGGCTTCGTCTTCAACGATCTTCTGACCAACTACGAGCGTGTCGCCGACCATTGCTCCAACATCGCCGTTGCGATGATCGAGCTCGAGTCCGACTCGTTCGACACGCACGAATATCTCAACAGCGTGAAGGAAATGAAATCCGATACCTTTGCGCGCTACTATGAGGAATACAGCCGGATCTATCAGATCTGAGCCCGGACGGCAGGGGAGACCCTGCCGTTCGTCATGACAGAAAGGAGATCACCATGCTGACAGGACGCTTTGCGCCGAGTCCCAGCGGCAGGATGCACCTGGGAAACATTTTTTCCGCGCTGCTCGCGTGGCTGTCGGTGCGCAGCCGGGGCGGGCGGATGCTGCTGCGCATCGAGGATCTGGATCCGGACCGCTGCCGGCCGGAATACGCCGAGACGCTCAAGCGCGATCTGGACTGGCTCGGGCTGGACTGGGATGCAGAGCAGACACCCCAGTCGCGCCGGACGGAGGCCTACCGCGCGGAGTTTGACAAGCTCGCGGCGCTTGGGCTGGTCTATCCCTGCTACTGCTCCCGGGCGGAGCTGCACGCGGCCTCCGCGCCGCACGCGTCGGACGGTACGGTCGTCTACGCCGGGACCTGCCGGGACCTGACGCCGGAGCAGCGCGCGGTAAAGACGCGCGCGCCTGCCTGGCGCGTGCGGGTCCCGGACGAGCGGATCACGGTGCACGACGGCCTGCAGGGCCTGTGGCAGGAGGATCTGGCACGCGACTGCGGTGATTTTATCATCCGCCGCTCCGACGGCGTGTACGCCTACCAGCTGGCCGTCGTGACCGACGATGCCGACGGCGGCGTCACCGAGATCGTGCGCGGCCGGGATCTGCTGTCTTCTACGCCGCGGCAGCTCTGGCTGCAGGAAACGCTCGGCTTTGCGCATCCGGCCTATTACCACGTGCCGCTCCTGACCGCCCCGGACGGGCGGCGGCTGAGCAAGCGGGAAAAGGATCTGGACCTCGGCGCGCTGCGGCAGCGTCTTTCGCCGCAGGAGGTGCTCGGGCAGCTGGCGTATCTGGCAGGTCTGCAGCCGGAGCCGGTGCCCGTTTCCGCTGCCGAGCTGGCGGGCCGCTTTTCCTGGGACCAGGTCACGTCCGACAATATCGTAATTCATTCTGAATTCACATGAGACATATCAAAAGTGGAATAAGTTGATTCAGAACATGGAATGAATCGGTATTTTTTTATCGATTTTCTGGTTTACAAAGGAACCGTGTCTGTGATATACTGAAAATGTTGGATTATCAGAGCAAGCAAGAATATTACTGATGATTTGAAGGGATGAACAACTATGTACAAAATCGTGTGCAAAAAGGAACTGAACTCCGCAGTCACCTACATGGAGATCGAGGCTCCGTTCGTCGCCCGCAAGGCGAAGGCCGGCCAGTTCATCATTTTCCGTGTCGATGAGAAGTCGGAGCGCGTGCCGCTGACCATCGCCGGCTATGACCGCGAAAAGGGCACGGTCGCGATCATCTTCCAGAAGGTCGGCCTGTCCACCGAGATGCTCGGCAGTCTGAACGAGGGCGACTATATCCAGGACTTTGTCGGTCCGCTCGGCAAGCCGACGGACGTGGAAGGCAAGAAGCGCGTCTGCGTCGTCGGCGGCGGTGTCGGCTGCGCGATCGCATATCCGTCTGCAAAGGCCTTTAAAGAGGCGGGTGTCGAGACCGACGTCATCGTCGGATTCCGCAACAAGGACATCGTCATTCTCGAAGACGAGTTCAAGCAGGCCTGCGACCATCTGTATCTCATGACCGACGACGGCTCTTACGGCGAGCACGGCTTTGTTACCGTCAAGCTGCAGCAGCTGCTCGAGTCCGGCATCCACTATGACGAAGTGCTCGCCATCGGCCCGATCCCGATGATGAAATTCGTCTCCAAGACCACCGAGCCCTTCGGCGTCAAGACCGTCGTTTCGCTGAACCCCATCATGGTCGACGGCACCGGCATGTGCGGCGGCTGTCGTGTCACGGTCGGCGGCGAGGTCAAATTCGCCTGCGTCGACGGCCCGGACTTTGACGGCCACAAGGTCGATTATGACGAACTCATGAGCCGCAACAGCGTCTATCGTGACAGAGAAGCAGAAGAGCGCAAGACCCATATCTGCCGCATCCAGAAGATGGGCGAAGAACTCATCAAGTAAGGGGAGGGAACAATCATGGCTAATATGCAGGCTACCAAGACTCCGATGCCGGAGCAGGACCCGAACGTCCGCAACAAGAATTTCAAGGAAGTCACCCTGGGCTATACCGCCGAAATGGCCATCAATGAGGCCAAGCGCTGCCTGCAGTGCAAGAAGCCGCACTGTGTCGAGGGCTGCCCGGTCAATATTCATATTCCCGAGTTCATCCATGAGGTCGCCGAAGGCAACTTCGAAAAGGCCTATGAGATCATCACCGATACCAACTCGCTGCCCGCCCTGTCCGGCCGTGTATGTCCGCAGGAGACGCAGTGCGAGTCCAAGTGTGTCCGCGGCAACAAGGGCGAGCCGGTCGCCATCGGCCGTCTTGAGCGCTTCGTCGCCGACTGGTACCGTGAGAACGTCAACGCCATGCCGAAGAAGGCCGAGTCCAACGGCCTGAAGGTCGCGGTCGTCGGCTCCGGCCCGTCCGGCCTGACCTGCGCGTCTCTGCTTGCCAAGAAGGGCTATCAGGTGTCCCTGTTTGAGGCGCTGCACACCGCCGGCGGCGTTCTGGTCTACGGCATCCCCGAGTTCCGTCTGCCGAAGGCCATCGTTGCCAACGAGGTCGAAAAGCTGAAGGCGCAGGGCGTCGAGGTCATGACCGATATGGTCATCGGCAAGGTCCTGTCCATCGACGATCTGTTCGAGATGGGCTTCAAGGCTGTCTTCGTCGGCTCCGGCGCGGGCCTGCCGATGTTCATGCACATCCCCGGCGAGTCGCTCAAGGGCGTCTGCTCGGCAAATGAATATCTGACCCGTATCAACCTCATGAAGGCTTATCTCGAAGAAAGCGACACGCCGATCCTGCACTCCAAGGCGGCCGCGATCGTCGGCGGCGGCAACGTCGCCATGGACGCCGCCCGCTGCGCCAAGCGCATGGGCACCGAGAAGGTGTACATCGTCTACCGCCGCGGCGAGGCCGAAATGCCCGCAAGACTCGAAGAGCAGCATCATGCCAAGGAAGAGGGCATCGAGTTCATGACCCTCACAAACCCGACCGAGATCATCGGCGGCGAGGATGGCCGTGTCTGCGGCATGAAGTGCATCAAGATGGAGCTCGGCGAGCCTGACGCGTCCGGCCGCCGCCGCCCGATCCCCGTGGAGGGCAGCGAATTTGTCCTCGACGTCGACATGGTCATCATGTCCCTCGGCACGTCCCCGAACCCGCTGATCCGCTCCACCACCCCCGGCCTGGAGACCAACAAGAAGGGCGGCATCATCGTCGACGAGAACGAGATGTCCACCCGCGAGAACGTCTTCGCCGGCGGCGACGCCGTCACGGGCGCTGCGACCGTCATCCTGGCCATGGGCGCAGGCAAGAAGGCCGCGGAAGCCATCGACCGCAAGCTGCAGGGCAAATAAGTGGTTTGATCCTGCCCGGATCCGGTTACAATCTCCATAAACGCGATGCCCCGGCAGCGTTGGCTGCCGGGGCTTTTGTAAAGGGGAGGAAACCGATGAAAGTCAAAGACTGTATGACAAAGCACGTGATCAGTGTCGGCACGCAGGAGCCGGTCAGCGTGGCGGCCCGGCTGATGAGCCGGTATAACCTCGGCATTCTGCCGGTGCAGACGCCGGACGGACGCCTGTGCGGTATGGTGACCGACCGGGACGTCGTCCTCCGCTGCGTTGCGGCAGGGAAGGACGCAGAGGCTGTACCGGTGCGAGAAATTATGTCAACCGGCGTCCTGGCCGTCGAGGCCTCGGACGATACCGCGCGCGCGGCGCGGCTGATGTCCCGCGCGCAGCTGCGCCGCCTGCCCGTCACGCAGAACGGGCATCTGACCGGCATGCTCTCTCTGGCGGATCTGGCCAGACGCGGGAATTTCAGCATGGAGACGGCCCAGTGCATGGAGTCCATCTGCAGCCCGGTCGTCCATCTGGACTGACTGGGCGGAAAAGCCGCAAAAATCTTAGATTTTCTGCAAAAAATCATTTGACAAGCCAAAACTTCTCTGGTATAATTTTTAAGCCGCATTAAAGAGGTCAGAAGCTGCTCCGGCACACCTCAAGAGCGAGTCTACAAAGAAAAGGTAGGTGCAAACGAATATGCAGGCTATTATCGTTACCGGCGGTAAGCAGTACAACGTCAAGGAGGGCGATGTGATCTACATCGAGAAGCTCGCGGCGGAGGCTGAAGAAACCGTGACCTTCGATCAGGTTCTGGCAGTTGTTGACGGCGCTGACTCCAAGTTCGGCACGCCCACAGTTGCAGGTGCTAAGGTTGAGGCTAAGGTTCTGAAGAATGGCAAGGGCAAGAAGATCCGTGTCTTCAAGTACCGCTCCAAGAAGGACTCCAAGTCCCTCCAGGGCCACAGACAGCCGTACACCAAGGTGCAGATCGAGAAGATCGCGCTGTAAGTTATGACACGCGTCGAATTTTTCGATCACGAGGGCAGGATCACCGGATTCTGCTGTTCGGGCCACAGCGGCTATGCAGAGGAAGGCAGCGACATCGTGTGCGCGGCCGTCTCCACAGCCGTCAAGCTTGCCGAGTGTACCATCAATGATGTGCTGGGCGAGCACGCAAAGACCAGGGTGAACGAAGATGAGGCCCGGATCACCTTGACCCTTCCCGCGACCTGTGAAAGCGAAGAGGCCGTACAGGCGGTCCTCTCCGGCATGATGCTCACATTGTGCAGTCTGCGGGATGACTATCCTGATTATATCGAAGTTTTGGAGGTGCAAAACGATGCTTAATATGAGTTTCCAGTTCTTCGCACACAAGAAAGGCGGCGGCTCCACCAAGAACGGCCGTGATTCTGAATCGAAGAGACTCGGCGCGAAGCGCGCTGACGGTCAGTTCGTTCTGGCTGGCAACATCCTCGTTCGTCAGAGAGGCACGCACATTCATCCGGGCAACAACGTCGGTATCGGCAAGGACGACACCCTGTTCGCTCTGATCGACGGCAAGGTCAAGTTCGAGCGTATGGGCAAGGACCGCAAGATGTGCTCCGTCTACGCAGAACAGTAATTTTGTTGTGAAAACCCCGAACGACTCCCGTTCGGGGTTTTTTCTTGAAAGGTGCGGCAGCATGACCTACTATCACGCTTCTCTGACAGGCGGCCTGCAAGTTCTCAAACCGAGGAAGTCTCCGTATTTTGACAAGCCCACGCAGGTCTGCCTGACGTCCCTGCGCGCCATGGCGCTGTTCTACCTCATCCGGAATTATGAATACGCATACGGCTATACCCGGCAGGGGAAGCTGTACTTTGACGATCCGTTCCCCGATGCGCTGAAAAAGCTCTACGCCGGAAGATCCGGCTGGCTCTATATCTGCGAAGACGGTGATTACAAGAAGACAGAAATTCCGAACGAGTTCGTGTCCGCGCAGCCCGTCCGCATGATTGGCGCGGAGTATATCCCGGGCGCCTATGAGGCGTTTTTGCAGGAACAGGCGGCGGGAAACATCCTGCTGCTCGATTACGCGCATTTTGCGTCCGACCCGGAGAAATTCGCAAAGAAGCGTGCCTGGCTGCAAAAGGCCATCTCCGAAGAAATTCGGAAAAAGGAGATCTGGAAAGCCCCGGATTCCGACCGCGCGCACTATTATCAGGAGAACTATCCGGAAATCTGGACAAAGACTACGAAAACCTTACTGACAGAGGAGGAACCTCATGTTTATTGATAAAGTACGCATCTCGGTCAAGGCCGGCGCGGGCGGCAACGGCGCGGTGGCCTTTCACCGGGAAAAATATGTGGCCGCGGGCGGCCCGGACGGCGGCGACGGCGGCAACGGCGGCTCCATCGTTTTGCGTGTCGACGATAATCTGTCGACGCTGATGGACTTCCGCTACAAGCGCAAATACACCGCGCCGAACGGCGAAAACGGGCAGGGCAAGCGCTGCCGCGGCAAAAACGGCGAAAACCTCATCATCAAGGTCCCCAGAGGTACCGTCGTGCGCGATCTGGAGACGAATGAGATCATCAAGGATATGTCCGATTCCGACGATTTCGTCCTCTGCAAGGGCGGCCGCGGCGGCTGGGGCAACCAGCACTTCGCCACGCCCACCCGCCAGGTGCCGCGCTTTGCCAAGGCCGGCCTTCCCGGCGAGGAACACGACGTGATCCTCGAGCTCAAGCTGCTGGCCGACGTGGGCCTTGTCGGCTTCCCGAACGTCGGCAAATCGACGCTTCTGTCCGTCACATCCAACGCGCACCCGAAGATCGCAAACTATCATTTTACCACGCTTTATCCGAACCTCGGCGTCATCTACGTCGCCGACGGCGTATCCTTTGTCATGGCCGATATCCCCGGCATCATTGAGGGCGCGGCCGACGGCGTTGGCCTCGGTCACGACTTCCTGCGGCATATCGACCGCTGCCGCCTGCTCGTGCACATCGTCGACGTCTCCGGCAGTGAAGACCGCGACCCCGTCGATGATTTTGAGAAGATCAACGAGGAGCTCCGTCAGTATTCCCCAGATCTTGCCGCGCGTCCCATGATCGTCGCGGCCAACAAGGCGGATCTTCTGCCGCCGGACAGCGACAATCTCGAGCGGCTGAAGGCGCACGTCGAGGCGCAGGGCTACGAATTCTACGTGATCTCCGCGGCCACCACGCAGGGCACGCGCGAGCTCATGAAGACGATCGCGGGCAAGCTCGCGGCGCTGCCGCCCGTGACGATCTATGAACCGGAGTATGTCAAGCCGCTGGCGGAGGCTGGCGACGCGAACGACCTCAGGATCGAACGCTATGACGATCTGTGGGTCGTGTCCGGACAGTGGCTCCAGAAGCTCCTGAACGATATCAACTTCGATGATTACGAGTCCCGCATGTACTTCGATCGCCAGCTGCGCAAGAGCGGCCTCTTTGACCGCCTGGAAGAGCAGGGGATCGAAGACGGTGATACGGTCAGCATCTACGATTTTGAGTTCGACTACACGAAATAACAATAATGAGCAAACAAAAGCCCGCGGCATGAGCCGCGGGCTTTTGTTTGAAGAAAGAAAAGAAAAAGAGAAGAAAGAGAGGATTGGGTGAATCCTTGATTCTGAATATACAGGACAATCATGTCCGAACTATGAACGAGGAGAAAAGGAATTGTGAACATTTGCACCGATTTCCCGCACCCCGCAGGGCAGGCGGCATTTGCCCCGGAAGATCGCCCGGCGAAAAAATTGAAAACAACACTTGACAAATCCCGACTTTATGCTATAATAACGGAGCGCTCTTGAGAAAGACAACCTGCTGCTGTAGCTCAGTCGGTAGAGCGCGTCATTGGTAATGACGAGGTCGGCAGTTCGAATCTGCCCAGCAGCTCCAAAAACCGGTTTATTCCATCGGAATAAACCGGTTTTTTGTATCCGTTTTGTATTCGAACTGCACTTTGCCCGGTCGGACGGAATCCCTGCTGGACAGGGGGCGTCCCGGTGTGATAAAATCATTCTATCGCGCAAGGGAGGTTCGCCGATGCCGGTAAATGTGAAAAATCTGATCGCCGAAACGTTTGTAAAGCTGTCGGACGAAAAGAATATCGACAAGATCACGGTAAAAGACATCGTGGAGGCATGCGGGATCTCCAGGCAGGCGTTTTATTATCATTTCCAGGACCTGCTGGAGGTCATCGAGTGGTCGATGGAGCAGGCCTTTGAACAGCTGCTGGACCGGAGCCTGCAGGAGGACGACCCGGAGATCGTCCTGAACGATTTTATTGCGGCTTCGGAAAATGCCGCGCCGTTTATGCAGAAGCTGTTTCGCTCCCAGAAGCGGGAACAGGTGGAGCGGATGATGGCGCGCTGCGTCCGGAGCTATTTGCAGGAGCTGATCTCCGCGAAGGGAAAACTACCGCGGATCCCGTATGAGGATCTGGACATTGCATTGAATTTCTGCACGTACGGCATTGTCGGGCTGCTGCTGGAATGCTGCGACAAGAAAAAGGCGGTCGACCGGGAAACAATGGCCCGTCAGATGTACCGCCTCCTGCAGGGGCAGATCGGAGAAACGGAGCCGGTCCGCGCATAGACGGATAGATAGACAGATCCCCCGATGTGTAAAAGGGCTTTACACATCGGGGGATCTGTCTATACACAAACGCTGTTTTGCGAATGGCGCTGCGCCGGGATCCCTGTTATAAATAGGGTGATCTGATCAAGAAGGAGGCTTTATGGATCTTGTGTGAAAACAATGGGATATTTGCAGGAAAGCTCCATGAGATAGAAGGTCAATACGGCCGGATCCTCAGCCGTCTTCGCGTGGCTCAGTATGAAAGCCATGACGAGATCCGGCGGACGATCCGGCAGCTTGAAGCGGAATGCCGGGGGACCGAATCGCTGCTGGAGCAGAGCATTGCAGACTGCCGTTCTCCCGCGGTTTCCGCGCTGTCGGCTGCGCAGCTCGACTATGACCAGAAGGTCCGGCATATCCTGCACGACGAGCTTCCGGGGTATCTGCATGAGGAAGGGAACGACCGCATCGCAGATCAGGCGGAAGCGGCGAGCCTGTACGGCGAATATGCCATCGATTTTGCCGCTCAGGCCATGCGGCATGCGCTGCTCGCCGCGCTGTCGGCGATCGACCTGCAGATGAGCTGCGAGGAAGCAGCGCAGAAACCGGCTGAAAACGAAAGATAAGGAGGCTTCAAAATGAAGGAAGTAAAATCCCCGAAAAAACCGCTGATCTACTACTACAGCATCATCCTGCTGATCGTGCTGCTGTTTAATCTGATCGTGTCCCCACTGCTGATGAAAAATCAGGTGACTGAGGTGGACTACGGGACGTTCATGCGCATGATCGAGGAAAAGAACATCGGAGAAGTCGAGGTCGAGGACGACGAGATCCTCTTTACCGACAAGGACAAGCAGCAGGTCTACACGACCGGCGCGATGGACGATCCGACGCTGACGCAGCGCCTGTATGATTCCGGCGCGACGTTCACAAAGGAGATCCAGAAGACGATGTCGCCCGTGCTGAGCTTCGTGTTGACGGCGGTCCTGCCGCTGGTAATCTTCATTGCCATCGGCCAGTACATGGGAAAGAAGCTGGTAGAAAGCGCCGGCGGCAAGAACTCCCTGATGTTCGGCGGCACCGGAAAATCCGGCGCGAAGGTCTACGTCCAGTCCACACAGGGCATCCATTTTGAGGATGTGGCCGGTGAGGACGAGGCAAAGGAATCCCTCGCCGAGATCGTGGACTATCTCCACAACCCGCAGAAATACACCGATGTCGGCGCATCGATGCCGAAGGGCGTGCTGCTCGTCGGCCCTCCGGGAACCGGCAAGACCATGCTTGCAAAGGCTGTTGCAGGTGAGGCAAACGTGCCGTTCTTCTCCATGTCCGGCTCGGAGTTTGTCGAGATGTTCGTCGGCATGGGCGCAAGCAAGGTGCGTGACCTCTTCAAGCAGGCCAAGGAAAAAGCACCCTGCATCGTCTTCATCGACGAGATCGACGCTATCGGCAAAAAGCGTGACAATCAGCTTTCCTCCAACGATGAGCGCGAGCAGACGCTCAACCAGTTACTCACCGAAATGGATGGCTTTGAGGGCAACAACGGTGTCATCATCCTCGCCGCGACGAACCGGCCCGAATCGCTCGACCCGGCACTGACGCGACCCGGCCGCTTTGACCGCCGTGTGCCCGTCGAGCTGCCTGACCTTGCGGGACGCGAAGCCATTTTGAAGGTCCACGCGAAAAAGATCAAGACCGCCGACGATGTGGACTTCCACACCATCGCGCGCATGGCCTCCGGCGCGTCCGGCGCTGAGCTTGCCAACATGATCAATGAGGCCGCGCTGCGCGCCGTGCGCAATCACCGCACCGTCGTGACGGAAGCTGACCTGGAAGAAAGTATCGAAGTCGTCATTGCGGGCTATCAGAAGAAAAACGCCGTGCTGTCTGACCATGAAAAGCAGGTCGTTTCGTACCATGAGATCGGCCATGCCCTTGTCGCAGCCCTGCAGACGCACTCGGCACCTGTGCAGAAGATCACCATCATTCCGCGTACCTCCGGCGCGCTGGGCTATACCATGCAGGTCGATACCGCCGATAAGAACCTCATGACCAAGGAGGAGATCGAGAACAAAATCGCGACCTTCACCGGCGGCAGAGCCGCGGAAGAAGTCGTCTTCGGCGAGATCACGACCGGCGCGTCCAATGATATTGAGCAGGCCACGAAACTGGCACGAGCCATGATCACCCGCTACGGTATGAGCGAGGAATTTGATATGGTCGCCATGGAGACGGTCACGAACCAGTACCTCGGCGGCGATACGTCGCTGGCCTGCTCCGCTGACACGCAGAACCGCATCGATGCGAAGGTCGTGGAGCTGGTCAAGACGCAGCATCAGAAAGCGAAGAATATCCTGCTGGAAAACCGCGAAAAGCTGGACGAGCTGGCGAAGTACCTCTATGAAAAAGAAACGATCACCGGTGAGGAATTTATGCGCATTCTGGGACAGGAGGGCAAAGCACAATGAGACGACGTTCTGGATTCGGATGGATGGAATGCATTGAGGGAGTCCTGCTGCTGGGGCTTGGCAGCTACACCTTTGCGCAGCCGGATCGTGCGCTGACGGGATTTATCGTCATGTACGGCATCGTCGCTGTGACGATGGGCATCGCGGACATCCTGCTCTACGTCCGTGTGGAGCGCTTCACAGGCTTCGGCCCGATCGTTTCCCTGATCTCCGGCGCACTGAGCGTGATGACGGGCGTGATGCTGCTCGTCTATCCGAACGCCGGGAAATGGGTGATGAGCCTGCTGTTCCCGCTGTGGTTTCTGGCGCACTGCATCGGCCGCCTGTCCGGTCTGCATACGGTACGCCTCTGGGCTGGGGATTTTACCTATTATTTCACGCTGATCATGAATGTGCTCGGCCTGATCCTCGGCGGTCTGATGCTGGTCGATCCGCTGGTCTCGTGGCTGTCCGCCCGGTATCTCGTGAGCTTCTATCTGGTCCTGCTTGGCGTGGACTGTGTCATTCTGGCCTTCAGCAAGCTCGGCTCCAGAGAATAGAATGTTACGCCGGAGGCTGCAGCTTCCGGTTATGCATCGGCAAAGCGGCGGCGATCTTGCCGCCGCTCTGCCGTTTTGATTTTGGCTTGCTGTTTGGCGCGTCAGACGCTTGCAAAGCAGCAAGCGGCGTGGTAAACTGAAAACAGATCGAAGCGGCTGCCGACGGGCAGCTTTTCCAAATGCAAATGGTTAGAGATGATTAACTAAAAGAACAGGAGGACCTGCAGATGTCCAGAAAAGCGACGGAATTTCAGAAAAAAGAAATGAGCAAAATGTACCGGGGCAAGGAAATCTTCAAGCCGCTGCAGACGGGCTGGATCGACGAGCATGTGGCCTGCGTGCGCGAGTGGGTGGCAAATATCTTCTTCTACCGCAAGGGCGATACCACCCTCATGTTTGACGCCGGATACAACTATGATCGTCTCGAAGAGAAGATGGGCTGGCTCGGCATCGATCCGAAAAGCATCCGGCAGATCTTCATCACCCATCAGGATACCGACCACGTCGGCGCGGTAGAGGCCGACAGCCCGGGCCTGTTCCGCGATGCGGTCCTGTATGTCGGCGAGACAGAAAACCGCTACCTGACCGGCGAGGTGCGCCGTAAGGTGATCTATCACCTCTACAAGCTGCCGCAGGTGACCATCCGCAACGAAAAGGTGCTGCTCAAGGATGGTGACGTGCTGGATATTGACGGCATCCTGGTCGAAGGCTTCCTGGTCCCGGGTCACACCTGGGGGCATATGGTGTATCTGGTCGATGACAAGTATCTGTTCACCGGCGATACCATCTGGTTCGGCGCGGACGGCGGCTACAGCTTTATTTCCGCCCTGGCGGAGGACAACAAGCTGGCGGTCCGCTCACTGGCAGAGCTGGAGGCAAAGCTGCAGACACGCGGCCTTCACCCGTATTTTATCACCGGCCATACCGGCTGGACGGACGATTTTGCCTTCGCCTTTGCCCACAAGGACCGGCTTTGCTCGCCGTTCGGTAAGCGCGTGCATGATCCCGGCGCGCCCTATGACGCGTACGATGAATCGGACGATACCGAGCAGCGCGCAAAGTCCGGATTCCTGAAGCCTGTCAGCCCGGTGTAAGGAAAGCGGGCTGACGGAAAAACCGGAAACCCCGTCAAAGCCCGGGCGTTTTGCACCGGGAAGCGAGGAAAAAGGTCACGCTGGCCTCCGCATCCGTCAGCGGAATATTGACCCGGCCGGGATACGCGGTCTGGAGGCGGCGCTGGCCGTAATCCGTGGTGAAGCAGGGGAGCGACGAGGCGTTTACCAGCTCGTCGAATACGGCAGTGTCGGTCTGTACAAGGAACTTGGAGGCGGGCATTTTCTCCCGGCAGAGCGTGTCCCAGAAGCCGAGCTCGGAGCGCAGGAGAAAATTGAAGCCGTTGATCTCCGCAAAGGTCAAAGACGCCTGCTTTGCCAGCGCGTGCTCCGGCGGGACGCAGACAAACAGCTGCTCCTGCAAAAAGGGCGTTGCCCCTGCGAACGGGAAGGGTAGGACGGCGACGTCGCACGAACCGTCTTCCCACGCGGCAAGGACATCTTTGTTCTGGCAGACGGCGGAGGCCAGCATCTTTTCCGGCTGCGCTGCGTTCAGCTTCCGCAGCAGCTCCCACAGGGGCGCGGGCGCGCAGGCGCGGATGACGATGGTCCGCTGCCGCTGGTCAAACGCGCGGACCTGCGCGACGGCCAGCTCCGCTTCCTGCAGCAGCTTGCGCGCCGCCGCCACGGCCAGCTTGCCGGTCTCGTTCAGCTCGATCCGGTTCTTTCCCCGGGTGAAGAGCGGCACGCCGAAATACTGCTCCAGATGCTGCATCGAGCGTGTAATGGACGGCGTGGAGAGGTGAAATTCTTCCGCCACGCGGTGGAGCGTGCCGAGATCAGCGAACGCCGTGAGCTGCTTGAGTTCATACAGATCGACCATGACAGCCTCCTGTTACATTTCATATTTTGAAACACAGATTGCGATATCGATAGTGTACTTCCTGGCTCCGACGTTGTAAAGTAGGAAGCAGAAGAAAACCTGCATTTCATGATCCAGGAGGTACAAGTATGGAATATGTAACTTTGAATAACGGCATCCGGATGCCGAAGCTGGGCTACGGCGTCTACCAGACGCCCGCGGAGGATACCAAACGCTGCGTGCTGGACGCCATCGACGTGGGCTATCGCAGCATCGACACGGCGCAGGCCTATTACAACGAGGCGGGTGTCGGCGACGCGCTGGCGGAAAGTGGTCTGCCGCGCGAGGAGTTTTTCCTGACCACCAAGGTCTGGATCACGAGTGCGGGCTATGAAAAAGCGAAGGCATCCATCGAGGAATCCATGCGCAAGCTGCGCACTGATTATCTCGACCTGCTGCTCATCCATCAGCCGTTCGGCGATTACTACGGCACCTACCGCGCGATGGAAGAACTGTACAAGGCCGGCAGGCTCCGCGCGATCGGCGTTTCCAACTTCGGCCCGGACCGGTATCTCGACATCCAGCATTTCGCAGAGATTAAGCCTGTCGTCAACCAGATCGAGACGCATGTGTTCCAGCAGCAGAAAACGGCGAAGGAATACCTCAAAAAGTATGGCTGTCAGATCGAATCCTGGGGCCCGTTTGCCGAGGGCCGCAAGGATATGTTCACGAACCCTGTGCTGACCCAGATCGGCGAGAAGTACGGCAAAACCGCCGCGCAGACCGCCCTGCGCTTCCTGCTGCAGAGTGATGTCGTCGTGATCCCGAAGTCCACGCACAAGGACCGGATGCAGCAGAACTTCGACCTGTTCGATTTTACCCTCACGCCGGAGGATATGGCGGCCATCGAGGCGCTCGACGGCGGTGAGAGCCTGTTCTTCTCGCATTACGATCCCAAGACTGTGGAGTGGTTCATGTCCATTCTGTAATACAGAAAAAAACCACCTGCCTGAGCCTTCAGACAGGTGGTTTGCAGTTTTATTGTCCGTTTATCCGGGCCAGGACCTGATCCTTGCTGCGGATGGCAGTGTTGGCGCCGACATGCTCGACAGCGACAGACCCGGCCGCGCAGGCGAATCTGGCGCTCGCCAGCGTATCCCAGCCCTGTGACTTTGCGTACAGGAACGAGCCGACGAACGTATCGCCCGCGCCGGTCGTATCGACGCAGCGGCAGGGGAACGCGGGAATGTGTGCCTCGATCCCGTCGGCCGGGACATAGCAGCCCTGTGCGCCGAGCTTGATCACGCAGTTGGCCGCGCCCATCTTATGCAGCGCCTGCGCCATCTTCTCCGGGCTCCCGGTCTCACCGTCCAGCTCCGGCAGCGCCATGGCGCCGCCGACCGAGATGAAGGCGGAGTCGCGGATCACGGCTTCGTCCAGATCCTCGTAGCGCAGCGCCAGATTCTGGCCGGGCTGGAAGAGAAAATTCCGCTCGTGTGCCTCGTCGATCAAAACGACACAAATTGCGGTCGGTACGTCGATGCGCCGGTCAAAGACCGAGAGGGGATAGCGCGAGAGCTGCTGCAGCAGCACGTCGCCCAGCCAGCCGGTCAACACCGGCCGCGCCCATCAGGGCTGTCCGTGCGCCGAGCTGCGAGAGGACGATCGCCTGATTGAGCGCGTCGCCGCCGAGCGTCAGCTCCGCGTGGTCGAGCAGCGTCATCTCCCGGTCCAGAATGTGTCCGTCCATGCCCGGGATCATCAGGTCGATCACCTGCAGACCGATGGTCAGAACGTCAAACCGCTTCATGCCTTACCCCTTTCCGCAGCCGCCGAACAGCTCCAGCTTGCGCACGGTCGCCTCGACCATGGCGTCCTCCGCCAGCAGGTTCAAGTCGGTATAGCCGGCGTCCGGATGCTCGGCGATGGCGCGCTTGGCGGCGAGGATCACGTCGGTGAAGACGTTGATCTTGCTGATGCCGCCCGCGACGGTGTTGCGGAAATCGTCATCCGACAGACCGGAGCCGCCGTGCAGCACGAGGGGAACAGAGACGGTCTTGCGGATCTCGCGCAGACGCGGGATATCGAGCTTCGGCGTCGCCTTGTAGACGCCGTGGCACGTGCCGATGGAGACGGCGAGGAAGTCCGTGCCGGTCTGGTCGACAAAGGACTTGGCTTCCTCCGGCTCCGTGTAGACCATCTGGTCGACCTTGCCGTTGCTGTCGGTCAGACCGCCGACGCTGCCGAGCTCGCATTCCACGCCGACGCCCATGCCGTGCGCGATACGGACGATCTCGGCGGATTTGCGGATGTTCTCCTCGCTGGTCTTCTCACGGGAGCCGTCATACATGACGGAGCCGAAGCCGGCGCGCAGCGCCTGCATCAGAAGCTCAAAGTTGTAGGTGTGGTCCAGATGGACGGCGACGGGGACCTTGGCCCGGCGGGCCTGCTCGCCCTGCGGCACGGGCTGACGATCGTGACGAACTCGGCCCAGATCACGCCGCTGCTCGCAGACAGCGACAATACGGTCTACGCCCTCGGCGGACAGGTCCGCGCGACGAGCCTGGCCTGCGTCGGCATGTGGACGCTCACTGCGCTGCGGACGCTGCGCGCGGATATTGCGCTGATCGGCACGAACGGCGTGCTGGGCCATACCGGCCCCTGCACCTCGATCTACAGCGAGGCGGAGATCAAGACGGCTATGGTCCAGTGCGCGAAAAAAAGCATCGTGCTCTGCGACGGCAGCAAATTCCGGGAGGAAGCGGTCATCCAGTTTGCCGACTGGCAGCAGATCGACTGCCTGATCACCGACCAGACCGCGCCGGAAGCGGAGCTTGCCGTCATCCGCCAGAAAACGACCGTACTGGTCGCGGGCACATAAAAGCATCCCCGGCTGCAGGCGCAGCCGGGGATGTTCGTTTCAGGCAAAGATCACAGCAGGAGCGCAGAGAGCTCGTCAACGGTCTCGTCGAAGACGCGCAGCGCGCTGCGGACAGTGTCGGGCTTGGTGAGGTCGATGCCCGCGATCTTGAGCTCCTCGAGCGGATAATCGCTGCCGCCGGTCGTGAGGAACTTCAGATAACCGCTTGCGTCGCCGGTCGTCAGGATGTGCTCGGCGATGGCCACGGCGGAGGAGAAGCCGGTCGCGTACTGATAGACATAGAACGCGCGGTAGAAGTGAGGGATATACGACCATTCCGGGTCGATATCCGCGTCGATGCCGATGCCGTCATAATACGTGGCTTCGAGATCGTGATAGACCTTGTTGAGCGCAGAGGCCGTCAGCGGCTGACCCGCGGCATAGAGATCGTGCGCTTTGCGCTCGAACTCTGCGAACAGCGTCTGCCGGTAGAGCGTCGTGCGGAAGCTCTCAAGGAAGTGGTTGAGGATATATGCGCGGCGCTTTTCATCCGTCTCGGTCTTCAGCAGATACTTGGTCAGCAGAACTTCATTGACCGTCGAGGCGACCTCGGCAACCATGATGCGGTAATCATGATTGACATAATCCTGCGTCGTATCCGAGAACCAGGAGTGCATGGAGTGGCCCAGCTCGTGTGCCAGCGTGAACGCGTCGCCCAGCGTCCCGGCATAGTTCATGAGCACATACGGATGCACGCCGAACACGCCGCAGGAGAACGCACCGGACTGCTTGCCGTCGTTCTCATACACGTCGACCCAGCGCTCGGCGAACGCGCGGTCCAGCAGCTTCTGGTACTCCTCGCCCAGCGGCAGCGTCGCCTTCTTGACCAGGTCCTTCGCATCCTCAAACGCGATGGGATAGTCGACGTCCTCCACGATGGGGACGTACAGATCAAATACGTCGATCTTGTCGAGCTTCAGCGCGCGGCGGCGCAGTTCGAGATACTTGCGCATGGAGGGCAGGCTCTCGTGCACGGCCTCGATCAGGCTGTCATAGACGGACACGGGCACGTTGCCGCCGTCCAGCGCCGCTTCGCACGCGGAGGCGTAGCCGCGCTGATTGGAGAAATAGGTGTCGAATTTGACGGAGCCGCCGTAGAGCGCGGCGATGGCGTCGCCAAACTGCCGGTAGGTGCCGAACATGGCGCGGAACGCGCCCTCGCGCACGGCGCGGCTGCGGCTCTCACGGTAAACCGGGAACGTACCGGGGGTGAGGCGGACCTCCTCGCCCGCGTCGTTTTTGACCATCGGCAGCTGCAGATCGACGTCGGTCAGCATCTCAAACGCGGCCTTCGGCGTTCCGGCTGCGTCGCCCAGCAGCGCCAGCATCTGCTCGCGCGCAGCGTCAAGCGTATGTGCGCGCATGCGGACGATATCGTTCACCGTGTGCCGGTAGGTCGCCAGCACCTCGTCCTGCATCCATGCATCCAGCTTTTCTGCCGGGATAGCAAGGATCTCGGGGTTCAGAAACGCCGTCGCGGCGCTGAACTTGACAAGCAGACTCTCGTTGCGGGCGGCCATTTCCTGATTTTCTGCTACGGAGCCATCTTCGGTCTTTTTCAAAAACGCATAGATATAGGGCAGCTCGACCTTGAACATGGAGGCGTAGACGGTATCGAGCCCGTGCTTGAACGCTTCCTTGGACGTGCCGAGCGTGCCGGGGAGGTCCTTCAGCGGCGCAAGCGCGGCCTCGGCCTCCTGCATGGCGGTCTCCCACGCGGCTGCGTCCGGGTAGATCTTCGTCAGGTCCCACTGGAACCGGATATCCTGTTCGCTTCGTTTCATAGCGTATAACCTCCTTTGGTGTTAAATTTATTATACTGGCAGGGTACGGCCCTGTCAATGTGCACCGCGCAGATACAGCCGGTTGCTTTTTGTCTGCCGAACGAGTAGAATGGGAAAAAATGAGGTGATCGTGTGAAGAAAAAAGCAACTGTCATCTGCTGGATCAGCACCGCCCTGGCAGCGCTGGCCCTCTGCCTGACCTGCGGCCTGCCGCTGCCTGCGGGGATCCCGCCGATGCTGCTCCAGTGGCTCATTCTGCCGCTGCTGGCGCTGCTCGCCGCCGCCGTGCAGGCAGGGCGTCTGCTTGCCGGACTGCGCGCGGCGCTGGCAGGGAAGCCGGACGGCCGTCTGTTCTGCCTGCTGGCAGCCGTAGGAGCGCTCGCGCTGGCTGCGCTCGGCAAAGGCGGCAGCAGCGCCGCGGCGGCCGCACTGCTGCTCTGCGCGGATGCGTGGCTGGAGCAGCTGCAGGCGCGTGTAGACGGAGAACTTCCCGGCACGCGTCTGTCGTCAGCCGGTGCGCGGCTCTGGTTTTGGGCCTTTTTGCTCGCGGCTGTCTGCGCGGCGGTCGTCTGGGGGATCCTCGGCGCAGCGGCAGATGAGATCGTCTGTCGTGCGGTCGGCATTCTGGCCGTCGGCGCGCTGTGCCCGTTTTCTCTGATCGCTGCGTGTACCGTACGGCGGGCCGTGCGGACCTGCAGGGTCCCGGTCCTGGATGCACAGGCCGTCCCGGCGCTCGGGGACACGGATATCGTCCTGCTTGAACCGGAGAGACTTCTGACCGGTGCGCCGTCAGTGAGCGATATCCGTCCGGCCAGAATGGAGGAAGGGCAGTTCCTGGCCCTTGCCGCGTCGATTTTGCAGGGAAGCGGCGACGGACAGGCCACCTGTATCCGGGCATTGGCCGAGGACCGGGGACTTGCGCTGCGCCCGGCAGCGCAGGCGGATGCAGCCGGAGCTGTGATCGACGGCAAACATTATCTGGCCGGGACGGCGGAGCAGCTGCGGCGCGCCGGGATCGCGGCGCCGCGGGCCGATGAGCTGGCGCTCAGCGGAAAATCGGAGCTCTGCTTCGGCATGGAGGGTGGACTGTATCTCGGGCGGATCGCCCTGCAGCGCCCGATCTGCGCGGACGCGCAGGAAACTGTACAGGCGCTCTCGGCGCAGGGGCTTTCCGTCGTTCTTCCGGCAGGGCGGGAGCCGCTGCTGACCCGCCAGCTGGCGGCGCGGATCGGCGCGTCCCCTGCGGAGCAGGGGGAGACAGCGGCGGCATGGCAGGCACTCAAAAAGCAGGGAAGACCCGCGCTGCTGCGCGCAGGCGATTTCTGTGCAGAGTTGGAGGAGACGGGGCCGGTCCTGACACTGGAAACGCTGGCGGACGCGCCGGCGGTCTTTCGCGTCTGCCGCCGCGCGGTACGCAGCAGCAGAATGCTGACCGGCGCGGCTGCGGCGCTCGCCGTGCTGCTGGCGGGCTGCGCGGGCGGTATCTTCGCGCCGGCGGCCGATCTCGGCGGCGAGCCGCTGCTCTGCGCGCTGCTGGGGCTGGCCGTGGCCGGGCTGACGGTCCTTCCGGCCATGGCCGGGACGCCGAAGCCGACCAAAACAGAATAAACGATAAACGAACGCGCAGGGCATCGCCCTGCGCGTTTTATGTCCTTATGCGTCCTCCGCCAGATCGATGCCGTTGAGCTCGACGCCCTCGTCCGCCTTGATGAGCAGATACCGGACGCCGCCGATCGTGCGCGTCTCCACGAGATCCGGCCGCTCCGGATTGACTGTGATCGACACATCCGGCGTCTTGAGCACGCACTTTTTCACGTCGATCAGATTCCGGGGATTGAGCACCGCGCCGCCGCCGAAGGACTCGTCAAACTGCGCGCCGAACTGCATCCGCTTATCCTCCGACACGCCGCAGCTTTCCAGCACGTCCTTGAGCTCGTCGCCGCTGACGACCAGCGGATCGTCGCTTTTGGTCTCCTGCCAGGCGTCGATCCGGTCCTTGAGTTCCTGCCGGACCTGCTGCACGACGGTCAGCGAGCATTCCTCATCCAGCGCATTGCGCAGCACGCCGCCGAAGGTGTCGCGCTGCTCGTCCGCCGGCATCGGCGGCTGGACGTGGAACAGCGCGTCGATGAGCGGCTGATTGTCCGCGCCGGAGGAGTGGGTATAGAACAGGCAGTTGTAAAGATTGGTCCGCCGTCCGTCAAAGGCAGGGAAGAGGAAGCCCATCTCCGGCATCCCGGCCGCCCAGCCGGCGGAGCGGTTATGGAAGGTCTTCTCCTCCGCGATATAGCTCAGCAGCTCCTTGCCGGGCTTCACGGGGCAGATGGCGCAGACAAAGTAGGAGAAGACCTCGCTGCCGTCTTCAAGTCTGGCGCCGTCCCTGGCCTTGAAGGGGACGTCGTAGCGCTCGTGCGTCAGCAGGATGAGGTAGTTTTCCTCAAAGCTGACCGTGCCGATGATCGTCTGGAACAGCTGCTGCCGGGCCTGTTCGTCGTCCAGCGCGGTCTCACGCAGGCGCATGAGCAGGCGGTGCTCGTCGGAATCGGCGACCTGCTTTGTGCTAAAGGACAGATCGAGCAGATTCCGGTCCGGCGTGCCGGACAGGGCCCGGCGGAAGATCGCCAGATATTTTTCCTTGTCCTCCTCCGCCATCAGGCCGAACGGCTCACGGAACGTGGACAAAACTTCACCGCTGGAGGCGACATAGCAGCCGTAGACGGCGGTCAGATTGGTGCGGTCAGGCTTCATACGGCGCCGCAGCTCGCCGATCTCTTTGTTGGTCATGGAAAAAAGACTCCTTGTGCTGAAAGTCCTAATAGTATATCATAGATGCAGAGACTTTTCCAGCCGGAACCTTTTCCCGTCCGGCACGTCAAATAACACAGAAAGGGGAGAGCACGATGACCTTTTATCTGAAAGAAGAATTTCTGTCGTTTGACCATTTTGATATCTGGGACGAGCAGGATCAGCTCGTCTACAGTGCGGACCGCGAGTTTTTTACCTTCGGCAAAAAGCTCAATGTCGAAGACGCCTCCGGGCGGCAGATCGCCGCGATCCAGCACGTGCCGTTTTCCATCCCATGCACCTACGTACTGACGATTGAAGGGCAGGATTACGATCTGACGCGGAATTTTGCCTTCTTTTCCCGCAGCTACAGTCTGGATGCGCTGGGTTGGGAGATCGAGGGCGATTTCATGAGCCTGGAATATGCGATCATGAAAAATGGCGCGACCGTGGCATCGATCCAGCGTGAATTTCTGACGCTCGGCAGCCGCTACGCCCTCGAGGTCGCAGACCCGCAGGACGCCCTGCTCGCCCTCTGCGTCGTCCTCGCCATCGACTGCTGCGACGAGGAACACAGCGGCTGAAACTAGACAGACGAAATACCGCCCGCCAGACAGGATCTGGCGGGCGGTGTTTTTTTATGGGAGATCCGGCCGGGATACGGACCGGTGCTGTTGGTTTATGCCTGCTTCCATTTGCGGCAGCGGCGGGCTTTTTTGCGGCGCTTGACGATGCCGGAGATGATGAAGAACGCGGCGACGGCGGCGATGGCGACGAGCGTCAGGATGAGATAGGTCGTAGTATTGGCGGTCGAGGTCTTGACCGACAGCCACAGATCGTTCATCGTCTGCGTGGCTTCGACACCGAGCTCGGCGAACGATTCGCTGCGCGCGAGCGTCTCGTCATCCGGGTAGGAGACAGGGCTGGAGATGACTTCTTCGTCCAGATACTCCTTCGCGGCGGTCTCCGGTGTGGAGTAGCCGATGTAGTCAAGGTTCGCAGCCGAAATGTCCGGGCGGCACAGGAAGTTGATGAAGGCCTCTGCACCCGCCTTGTTCTGGCAGCCCTTCGGGATGCACATGGCGTCGATGAAGATATTGAAGCCCTCTTTCGGGTGGCTGAAGCCGAGATCGGGGTTTTCCTCGACCATGGTCAGATAGTCGCCCGCGTAATAGGGGGCCGCCCAGGCTTCGCCGCGCTCCATGCGGTCAAAGATCTGGTCCATGACGTAGCCCTGCAGGACCGGGGACTGCGTGGCGAGCAGATCGGCGCAGTTTTTGAACTCCTGCTCGTCCTCAGTGTTGAAGCTGTAGCCCAGCATCGACTCGGCGATGGCGAACGCGTCGCGCGGATTGTCAAACATCAGGAGCTTGCCCTGGTACTTGGAGTTCCACAGGCAGGACCAGCTCTGCGCGTCTTCTTCCGAGACGTAGTTCTTGTTATAGATCAGGCCGACCGTGCCCCAGGTATAGGGGACGGAATAGGCGTTCTGCGGGTCATAGGCCTGATCGCGGAAGGCCTCGTCAATGTATTCGTAGTTCGGGATGTTGGCAAAGTCCAGCGGCTCGAGCATATCCTCGGAGATCAGCTTGGCAATCATATAGTCGGACGGGATGATGACGTCGAACGTCGTGCCGCCGGTCTTGAGCTTGGTGTACATCGACTCGTTGGAATCAAAGGTCAGGTAGTTGACCTTGATGCCGGTCTCCTCCTCAAAGGCCTGGATCACGTCCAGACTTTCGTCCGTGCCGTCGGAGATATACTGGCCCCAGTTATAGACCGTGATCTCGTTGGCTGCGGCGTGGACGGGCAGGGGAAGGGCGCAGAGCAGAAGCGTGAGCGCCAGCAGGAGGGAAAAGACTCTCTTTTTCATGCGCGGGCCCTCCTCGGCTGCTGGCGGTTTTTCTCGGACTTCGCCTGCAGCAGGTTCATGACGACCATCAGGACCAGGATCACGATGAACATGAGCGTAAAGAGTGCATAGATCTTCGGCTGGATGGGCTTTTTCGTGTAATTGTAGATCTCGACCGGGAGCGTGATGAAGCTCGAGCCGGTGACGAAATAGGAAATGACGAAATCGTCCAGACTCATTGTGAACGCCATCAGCGCGCCCGAGATGATGCCGGGCATGATCTCGTGGATGACGACCTTGGTGAAGGCCTGCATCGGCGTGCAGCCGAGATCCAGCGCGGCCTCGACCAGATCCTTGTCCATCTGCTGGAGCTTCGGCATGACGTTCAGGATGACGTAGGGGAGATTGAACGTGATATGCGCGATGAGAAGCGTCCAGAAGCCGAGCACGGAATTGGTCTTCAGCACTGTCCCCGCGAACGCAAACAGCAGCGCCAGCGCGACGCCGGTGACGATATCCGGGTTCGTCATGGGGATGTTGGTCATGGTCATGACGGCGGAGCGGAGCCGGCCTTTCATGCCATGGATGCCGACGGCGGCCATCGTGCCGACGATGGTCGAGATGAGCGTGGCAAGCAGCGCGATGATGACCGAGTTGCGCAGCAGCGTCAGGAGCGTGCCGTCGCGGAACAGATTTGCATACTGCCGCAGCGTAAAGCCCTTGAAGCTGGCGATATCCGTGCCGGTATTGAACGAGGCCACGGCCAGAACGATCATCGGGATATAGAGGAAGATGAAGACCAGAATGGTAATGGTACGGTTGACGTGCTTCATACCTTGATGACCTCCTCTCCGTCGCCTTCGCCGAAGCGGTTCATCACGGCGACACAGATGAAGATCAGGATCATGAGGACCAGACTCATGGCCGCGCCGAGATTCGGGTTATAGGCGGTCTTGAACTGGGATTCGATGACGTCGCCGATAAGCGTTGTGCCGGTGGAGCCCAGCTTCTGCGAGATATAGAACGTGGACACCGCGGGGACGAACACCATCGTGAGGCCCGACAGGATGCCGGGGCCCGACAGCGGCAGGATGACCTTCGAGAACACCTGCGACGGGCGGCAGCCGAGGTCAAGTGCGGCCTCGATCAGGCGGTTGTCGATCTTCATGATGACGGAATAGAGCGGCAGGATCATATACGGCAGGTAGTTGTACACCATGCCGAGGATGACAGCGCCGTTCGTGCGGATGAGCGGCAGCGGGCCGATGCCGAGCCGCTGCAGGATGGTATTGAGAATACCGGTATCCTCCAGCATGCCGACCCACGCGAGCGTGCGGAGCAGGAAGCTCATGCACATGGGCAGCATGATGAGCATCTCCAGAAACCGCTGCGTGAGCGGCTTGCACTGGGCGATGAAGTAGGCCACCGGATAGCCGATCACCAGGCAGATGAGCGAGGCGAACAGGCTCAGCCAGATCGAGCGCAGGAAAATCGGCAGATACGTGCCCATCCCGGCCAGATTGGCCAGCGTGAACTGACCGGTGATCGAATCGGTCAGCGCGTAGTAGAAGACGATGCCAAGCGGGATGATCGTAAACAGGATCATCCAGACGATATACGGGCAGGCAAGCAGCTTGTTATTCTTCATCGTCTTCTTCCTCCGAGGCGTCGGCAATCTCGTCATATTCCGCGCTGTAGGAGGAGTAGTCGCCGTAAAGACCGGAGTACTCGCTCTTGTGCATGATATGGATATCCTCAGGATTGAGGCGGATGCCGATATACGCGTCAACAGGGCAGTAGTCCGTGGTCTGGATGAGCCACTTGAAGCCCTTGAAATCGACGATGGTGTCGTAATGGACGCCCTTGAAGGTGACAGACGTGACCGTGCCGCACAGATGACCCTGCTCCGGCGGGACGATGTCGATATCCTCCGGACGGATGACGACGTCGACCGGTTCGTTGGGCGCAAAGCCCTTGTCGACGCACTGGAACTTCCGGCCGAAGAACTTGACCTGATAATCCTCCAGCATGACGCCGTCGAGGATGTTGGACTCGCCGATGAAATCCGCGACAAACGCGTTCTTCGGCTCGTTGTAGATATCCTCCGGGCGGCCGATCTGCTGGATCTTGCCCTTGTTCATGACGACGATGGTGTCGGACATGGTCAGTGCCTCTTCCTGATCGTGCGTCACATATATAAATGTAATCCCCATCCGCTGCTGGATGGTTTTCAGCTCGTTCTGCATGTCCTTGCGCAGGCGCAGATCGAGCGCGCCCAGCGGTTCGTCGAGCAGAAGGACCTGCGGCCGATTGACGAGCGCGCGGGCGATGGCCACACGCTGCTGCTGACCGCCGGACAGGCTCGTCACCCTGCGGTTCTCAAAGCCCTTGAGACTGACGATCTCCAGCATCTCGGTCACGCGGTCGTCGATCTCCGATTCCCGCACCTTTGCGATCCGCAGGCCGAACGCGATATTGTCATACACGTCCAGATGCGGGAACAGTGCGTAGCGCTGGAAAACGGTGTTAATCTTCCGTTTATAGGCCGGTACGTCGTTGATGCGCTGGCCGTTGAACAGCACATCGCCGGAGGTAGGCGATAAAAAGCCGCCGATGATCCGGAGCATGGTGGTCTTTCCGCAGCCGCTGGGACCCAGCAATGTGAGGAATTCCTTGTTGTTGATGTACAGATTGATGTTGTCGAGAATCGTCTCTCCGTCCTCGAATGTCATAGTGAGATTCGTGAGGCGAATGAGCTCTTTGGACATGTATCCTCCCCCATTTCGAAAAAAATTCGTATGCGTCGGAAGCTGACAAAAACGCCCGAAACATACTGGATTGAATATATCCGGCAGGGGGTGTTTTGTCAATAACAAAACGAAAAAATGTGCAAAAAAGTTGGAAGAACTTTTAGAAAGTTCTTCCAACTTTGGAGAAAAAACAGAATAAAGTACGTTATGTAAAGTATTCCTGCACGAAATCCACAGATTCGACCTCGAACGTCTTTCCGTCTAAGTACGAGAGGCATCCGGCGTCGGTCGTGAATCGGAAGGTGAGCTTGTAGGAATAGAGGGCCTGATATTTGCGGTCATAGCGCTTGTCGAGCCGGCCGTATTTCCCGTCGCCCAGCAGCGGCCAGCCGGCGGCGGCCATCTGCGCGCGGATCTGGTGGGTGCGGCCGGTGATGAGCTCGCATTCGACCAGACTCAGCCCGCCGCGGCTCTGCAGCGTCTGGTAGAGCGTGATGCAGGTCTTGGAGCCCTTCTGCGGGGTCTTGGTGACATAGACGCGGTTTTCCTTCGCGTCCTTGAACAGCTGTCCCTCGAGCCGTCCACTCGCCGGACGCGGCGTGCCGTGGACGATGCACAGATACCGCTTGTCGATCTCACGGTCCTTGATCTTCTGGTTGAGGATGCGCAGAGCCTCCGCATTTTTCGCGGCGATGACGATGCCGCCGGTATTGCGGTCGATTCGGTTGCACAGGGCGGGGGTAAAGGCGTGCTCCTCCCGCGGCCGCCATTCGCGCTTGGCGTAGAGATAGGCCTGGATATGGTCGATGAGCGTGCGGCCGTATTCCGCGCCGTCGTGCGGGTGGACGGCCTGGCCCGGCTTTTTGTCGACCAGCAGGATGTTTTCATCCTCATAGACGATGTGCAGCTTCGGCGCGGCGACGGTCAGATAGGCATTTTCTTCTTTGGGGGTATCAAAAAACTCGTCGTTGATGTATAATTGCAGCGTATCTCCGGCGGTCAGGCGCGTATCGCGCTCGGCGCGCTTGCCGTTGAGCTTGACGCGCTTGAGGCGGATGTATTTCTGCGCCAGCGAGGCCGGGAGCAGGGGAACGGCCTTGGCCAGAAAGCGGTCGAGCCGCTGCCCGGCGTCATTCTGGGTGATCGTGAATTCTTTCATGGCAGTCTTGACGTCTCCGATCTTATTCTGCGCCTATTTTACCACGCGGCCCGGTTCCTGTAAAGAATCCGCGGCTGCGGAAAAAGAACGAAAAATTTGTGAAAAAGTATTTGACTTCCACGCGATTATTCGATATAATATCCATCGCACGATTATGGATTGGAGGGCGCTATGCTGCTGGATTTAAAGCCGATTCTTGTCACGCCCGGCGCAAGCCTTCCGTTCGAGACGAGCGAAGATCTGTCCGATCTTGTTTTCGGCAGCTGCAAGCCTGCAGACGAGCCGGTCCTTGCGCGCGGCAAGGTGCGCAACACCGCCGGTGTGCTGGAGCTGACCGGTGAGCTTTCCACCACGCTGCACGGCGTGTGTGACCGCTGCGCCGCCGCGTTCACGCGCGCGATCACGATCCCGGTCCACGCGGTCCTGGTCCCGGAGCAGGAGCTCGAGCAGGCGGAGGACGAATGGACCTTCGGCATCCATGACGGCTGCGCGGATCTGACCGATATCGTGACGACGGCCTTCGTGCTCGGCCTTGACAGCCAGCTTCTGTGCAGGCCGGACTGCAAAGGCATCTGCTTCCGCTGCGGGAAGAACCTCAATGAGGGGCCCTGCGGCTGCAAGCCTGAAGTTGATTCCCGTTTTGCTGTTTTACAGCAGTTACTGGATAAATAAGTAGATAATGTGCCCTCGGGCATTTGAACCAAGGAGGTGTACCACATGGCAGTACCCAAGAGAAAAGTATCCCGTGCAAGAAGAGATAAGAGACGCAGCTCCCACTGGAAACTGGCGATCCCCGGCGTCGTAGCTTGCCCGAAGTGCGGCGAGCCCCGCCTGCCTCACAGAGCCTGCAAGGCTTGCGGCTACTACAATGGCCGTGAAGTCATTTCTGTTGAAGCTAAGTGATTTCGCTGAAAGAGATGAGAGGGAGGCCGTGCGCCTTCCTCTTTTCTTGTCTATGAAAGGAGGCAAACCGGTATGTCAAAACCGATCGTAGCCATCGTCGGCCGGCCGAACGTCGGCAAATCGATGCTCTTCAATAAGCTGACCGGCAAGCGCATGGCGATCGTGGAGGATACGCCGGGCGTCACCCGTGACCGGATCTACGGCGAATGCGAGTGGAACGGGCGCGGCTTTGCGCTCGTCGATACCGGCGGCATCGAGCCGGGCACGAACAATGAAATGCTGAAATTTATGCGCCGTCAGGCGGAGATCGCCATTGAGACGGCGACGGTCATCATCATGGTCGTCGACGTGACGGTCGGCCTGACCGCCGCGGACGCGGAGGTCGCGTCCATGCTCAAGCGCTCGAAGAAGCCGGTCGTGCTGGCTGTCAACAAGTGCGACCAGACCGGCCACGCCAACCCCGACGCGTATGAATTCTATGCCCTCGGCCTCGGCGACCCGATCGAGGTCTCCGCGGTCCATGGCCACGGCACGGGCGATCTGCTCGACGCCTGCGTCGCCAGCTTCCCGCCCGATGACGGCGAGGAATACGACGAGGACGTCATCAAGGTCGCCATCATCGGCAAGCCGAACGTCGGCAAGTCGAGCCTGCTCAACAAGATCCTCGGCGAAGAGCGCGTGATCGTCTCCAACATCGCGGGCACCACGCGCGACGCCATCGACAGCTACTTTGAAAACGAGTCCGGCAAGTTCCTCTTTATCGATACGGCCGGTATGCGCCGCAAGTCGAAGGTCGACGATGCAGTCGAGAAGTATTCGAACCTGCGCTCCATCGCCGCCATCGAGCGCGCGGACGTGTGCCTCATCCTGATCGACGCCAATGAGGGTGTCACCGAGCAGGATACCAAGGTCGCAGGTCTGGCACATGAGGCAGGGAAGGCCTGCATCATCGTCGTCAACAAGTGGGACACGGTCGAGAAGGATACGAACACCATGGACGAGAAGACGGCCGAGGTCCGCCGGGATCTCAGCTACATGACCTACGCACCCGTCGTGTTCATCTCCGCGCTCACCGGCCAGCGCGTGGACAAGCTGTTCGACATGATCGTCGCGGTCTCCAACCAGAACAGCATGCGCATCACCACCGGCATGCTCAACAACATTCTCGAGGACGCCACCGCGCGCGTCCAGCCGCCCACGGACAAGGGCCGCCGTCTGAAGATCTACTATATCACGCAGGTCGGCGTCAAGCCGCCGCATTTTGTGTTCTTCTGCAACGACAGCCGGCTGTTCCATTTCTCGTACCAGCGCTATCTGGAAAACCAGATCCGCGCGGTGTTCGGCCTGACCGGTACGCCGATCCGGATCACCATCCGCCAGAAGGGCGACAAGGAAGACATGTGACCAAATGATCCCGGCGGAAGGTGCTTTCTGCCGGGATTTTTGCAAAAGGAAGGGCTTTTCATGCAGATCCAGCCATGTACCGTCCGGTTGAAGGACGGCAGAGAAGTCCTGCTGCGCAGCCCGGAAGCGGCTGACGCGCAGGCGCTGCTCGATTATATGCGCGTGACCAGCGGAGAGACGCACTTCATGGCGCGCTATCCGGAGGAATGCCAGGCGACGGTCGAGCAGGAGACCGGGTTCATCGAAGCACTGACCGGGCATCCGCAGAATTTCATGATCGTTGCCATGCTAAGCGGCGAGCTGGCCGGCGGCTGCTCCGTGATGGCGGTGAGCGGCCACATCAAGACGCGCCACCGCGGCAGTCTCGGCATTTCCGTCGAGCAGAAGGCCTGGGGCGGACTCGGCACAGCGATGATCGAAGCGGCGCTGCGCCAGGCGAAGGAAAACGGCTTTGAACAGGTCGAGCTCGGCGTGTTCGAGGACAATTCCCGCGCCCGGCACCTCTACGAAAAGCTCGGCTTTCAGGAACAGGGCCGCACGCTGCGCGCGTTCCGCCTGAAAGACGGCACCTACCGCGACGAGATCCAGATGGTAAAATTTCTTTGATTAAAAAGGAGACAGGACGATGGAACAGAAGTATGCAGAATATGCCGCCCAGAAGGCAGTCGAGCTGCTCGCGATCGACAGCCCGACGGGTTTTACCGACCGGGCCGCGGCCTGGGTGCAGGACGCCTTCGGCGCGCTGGGCTTTGCGGCAAAGAAGACCGCCAAGGGCGGCGTGCTGATCGACCTCGGCGGAGCGGAATCGGAGGAGGGCGCACTGCTGCTGCAGGCGCATACGGATACGCTCGGCGCGATGGTCGCGGAGGTCAAGGCCAACGGCCGTCTGCGCGTGACGAACCTCGGCGGTATGCGCGCGGAAAACGGCGAGACGGAGAACGTCCGCGTCTACACGCGCGGCGGCAAGGTCTACGAGGGGACGCTGCAGCTGTGCAACGCATCCGTCCACGTGAACGGCGACTACGGCAAGACCGAGCGGACCTTCGACACGACGGAGGTCCTGCTCGACGAGGCCGTCACCTCCGCGGACGAGACCCGCGCACTCGGCATTGAGACCGGCGACATCGTCTGCTTCGACCCGCGCACGCGCGTGACGGCCTCGGGCTATATCAAAAGCCGCTTCCTCGACGATAAGCTGTCCGTCGGCATTCTGCTGGGCTTTGCAAAGTACCTGCGGGACGAAAACAAACAGCTGCCGCGCCGGACCTATGTCCATGTGACCGTCTATGAGGAGGTCGGACACGGCGGCGCGGGCTCCGTGCCTGCGGGCGTGACGGAGTCCATCAGCGTCGATATGGGCTGCGTGGGCGACGGGCTGCGCTGCACGGAGCGGCAGGTGTCGATCTGCGCAAAGGACTCCGGCGGCCCGTACAGCTACGAAGTCGTCGGAAAGCTCATCGACGCGGCCAAGCGCGAGGGCGCGGACTACGCGGTCGACGTCTACCCGCACTATGGCTCCGACGTGGAGGCCACGCTCAGCGCGGGCTACGACATCCGCCACGGCCTCATCGGCTCCGGCGTCTACGCCAGCCACGGCTACGAACGCAGCCACAAAGCCGGCGTCCTCAACACCCTGAAGACACTCAAGGGCTACCTCTTTGTCTGAGTCCTTCCGGCCAATGGCTTCCCCTATGAGGGGAAGCTGTCGCCGGAGGCGACTGATGAGGTGGACGGCGTCGCGTAAATGCGAGTGCCCCCACCTCATCCGTCACGGCTTCGCCGTGCCGCCTTCCCCTCATAGGGGAAGGCAGCGAGGTGCGCCGCACCCCTTGGCCCCCTGACAAGGGGAGCCCCTGGGGTATATCCGCGCACGAAAAAAGAGCAGGCCTTTCGGCTTGCTCTTTCGGCTTGTCCTGATCAGATCGCGCGCTCAACCTTGTTGGAACGCAGGCATCTTGTACAGACATACACATGGCGCGGAGTACCGTCAACGATTGCCTTGACACGTTTGACGTTGGGCTTCCATGCACGGTTAGCACGTCTGTGAGAGTGGGAGACCTTGATACCGAATGTCACGCCCTTGCCGCAGATATCGCATTTTGCCATCAGCTGCACCTCCTTGCCGCTTGGAAATCAGTTTGAAGCGCTACAAAGCGCCGACAAATATATTAGCAGATACGGTTGGAAATTGCAAGCACTTTTTTCGGAAAAATTCGAAAAATTCAAAAAATCCGACAGGGGAATTTCCCTGTTGCGAAATGCGGGCAAAGCGGGTATAATCAGAATACTATCATACGAGGTGATCGCATGGCAAATACCTATACCGTCCTGCTCTCCGAGCTGGTTTCGGAATTCAATCTTGACTTTTTCTACAAGTCCACGGACTTTGACAAGATCCGCGTGACTGTTGACGATATCAGCCGCCCGGGCCTGCATCTGGCCGGTTTTTTTGACCACTATGAGCCGATGCGCGTCTACGTCTGCGGCACGGTGGAGACGGCCTACCTGCAGAAGCTCTCGCCGGAGGAGCGGATCATCATTTTTGACCACTTCCTGTCCTACAAGTGCCCGGCGCTGATCTTCGCCCGCGGCTTCCAGCCGATGCCGGAATGCCTGGAGATGGCGAAAAAATACGACGTGACCGTGCTCGGCACGAAGGACACGACGTCCTATATCGTCTCGAGCCTGATCACCTACCTCAAGAGCGCCCTGGCCCCCCGCGTGACCCGCCACGGCGTGCTGGTCGAGATCTACGGCGAGGGCATCCTCATCAACGGCGACAGCGGCATCGGCAAGAGCGAGACGGCCATCGAGCTCGTCAAGCGCGGCCACCGCCTGATCGCCGACGACGCCGTTGAGATCAAAAAGGTCTCGCCGCATGAGCTGGTTGGCTCCGCGCCGCCTGTACTCAAGCATTATATCGAGCTGCGCGGCATCGGCGTCATCAATGTCGCGAAGCTGTTCGGCATGGGTGCGGTCAAGGAAAGCTCCAACATCGACCTCATCATCAACATGGTCCCGTGGCGCGACGGCGAAGCCTATGACCGCCTCGGCATGGAGACGCAGTACACCGAGATCCTCGACGTGAAGGTCCCGTCTATCACGGTCCCGATCACCCCCGGACGGAACCTTGCCGTGATCTTTGAGGTCGCCGCCATGAATAACCGCCAGAAGCGCATGGGCTACAACGCCGCGGTAGAATTCACCGAGCAGATGAGCAAATACTTTACCTCCCGCAATGACGACTGACAACATACAGCACAAACAAAAGCTCCCGGTCTCCGGGAGCTTTTTGATCGTTTATCGGCTGCTTTCCCGCAGCTCCAGGTGCACCGGGATGCGGATGAGCGTCTGCTGCGGCGCCTCGCCGCGGATGCAGGCGAGCAGCCGGTCAACGGCGAGGCTGGTCTCCAGCGTCTTGTCGGCGGAGACGGAGGACAGGGGGAAGGGCAGGCGGATGTGCGAGAGGATATCGTCAAAGCCGATGAGCCGGATGTCCTGCGGGATCCGGATGCCGCGCCCCTGCAGGCAGCACGCGGCGTCCAGCGCCAAAAGGTCACTGAAGGCAAAAATGCCGTCCGGGCAGCCATATCGGTCCAGATAGCGGCCCAGCGCCGGTTCCAGATCCGCGCCGCCCGGCGCAGTGCGCAGCAGGTGCGGCGTGAGCGCCGCCTCGCTAAGCGCGCGGCGGAAGCCGCTCTCGCGCTCGCGGGCGGAGGAGATGGAGTCCGGCACGTTGAGCATCAGAATATGCCGGCAGCCGGCCTGCGCGAGCTGCTGCCCGGCCAGATACCCGCCGCGCTCGTCGTCCCAGATCACGGCCGGAAGATCGTCATAGCAGCGGCCGAACAGGACGTACGGCGTCCGGCAGCTCTCCAGCAGGTCGATGGCCGCGCGGCTTTTCTGGCACGGGCAGAGCAGCACGCCGTCGACGCTGCTGCGCACGGCGTTTTTGACCGCGTCCAGCTCATACTGCGCGGTCTCGTCGGTGTTCATGACGATGACCTGGTAGCCGAGCGTGCGGAACGCGAGCTCGAATGCGTGCAGCTGGATGGAAAAGCGCAGGTTGGAGGTATCGCCGACGATGATGGCGATGGTCCGGCTGCTGCCGGAGCGCAGAGACCCGGCCAGCGCGTTGTGCACATAGCCAAGCTCCTTCGCCGCAGCGCGGATGGCGGCTTTCGTCTCCTCGCGCAGCTTCGGCGAGCCGCGCAGCGCCTGCGAGACGGTATTGACAGTGAAGCCGGTCTTTTCCGCGATATCCTTCAGCGTGACGCGGCGGTCATCTATCGGCATGGCGGCGCTCCTTTCGGTCTGCTTTGTTTCATTATACCTGCGGCGGAAAAGAAAGTCAAACCAATGCCAAGGATCCGCCGGTTCCTCTTTTATTTTTATGCGGAGTGTGATATGATGATAAAAACTATCCACCCGGAGGCGTTTATGTGGGCTTCTGAACTTCAACTGCAAAACATCGCGCGGACCTGCGCGGGTCTGGACCTGCGGACGCAGGAGCCGCTCAGCCGCCACACCTCGTTCCGCACCGGCGGCCCGGCTACGCTGATGGCCTTCCCAAGAACGCCGGAGGAGCTGCAGCTGCTTCTGCGCAGCGCCGCGGCAGAGGGGGTAACGCCGTATCTGCTCGGCGCGGGGACGAACGTTCTGGCGCCGGACGCGGGACTGCAGGCGCTGGTCATCTGCCTGAAGGACGCGCTGACCGGGATCCGGCCGGAAGGGCAGACCGGACTTCAGGTCTTCGCAGGTGAAAGCCTGGCCCGGACGGCGGTCTTCGCCAAAAATCACGCGCTGACCGGCCTGGAATTTGCGCACGGCATTCCCGGGACGCTCGGCGGCGGCGTGTATATGAACGCGGGCGCCTACGGCGGGGAAATGAAGCAGGTCGTGACCAGTGTGACGGTCTTCCGCATGGACGGAACCGAGCAGACGCTGAGCGCCGAGGCTTCCGCCTTCGGCTACCGCACGAGCGTCTATCAGACGCTGCCGTGCGTGATCGTGCGCGCGTCTTTGCAGCTGCAGCCCGGCGACCCGAATACGATCGCGCAGACGATGCGCGCGCTGATGGAAAAGCGCAAAGCCTCGCAGCCGCTGGAACTGCCGTCCGCCGGAAGCACGTTCAAACGTCCGGCGGGGTATTTCGCGGGCCCACTCATCGAGCAGGCTGGGCTCAAGGGGCAGGGGATCGGCGGTGCGGCGGTGTCGGAAAAGCACGCCGGGTTCGTCGTCAACCGCGGCGGCGCCACCACGGACGATATCCGCAGAACGATGGAACTCGTGCAGACGCGCGTGCTGGAGACCTCCGGCGTGCAGCTCGAGCCCGAGGTCCGCATCTGGTAAAGGAGAGAGATATGCAGTTTGTTATCATTTCCGGCATGTCCGGCGCGGGCAAGAGCAAGGCCGCGTCCGACCTTGAGGATCTCGGCTTTTACTGCGTCGACAATATGCCGGCGGAGATGATCCCGCAGTTCGCCCAGCTGTGTCTGGCGACGAAGGGCCGGTATGAAAAGGTCGCGCTCGTGACTGACGTGCGGGCCAGCATGACCTTCGACGCCCTCTTTCAGGCGCTGCAGAAGCTCGATGAGATGCATCTGCAGTATTCCATCTATTATATCGAGGCCTCGACCGAGGTCATCATCAAGCGCTATAAAGAGACGCGCCGTCTGCACCCGCTCATGAAAGACGGCTCGACGCTGGCGGACGCCATCGGGCGGGAGCGCGAGCTCCTTGCGCCCGTGCGCAACCGGGCCAGCGCCATCATCGACACCTCCATCCTCTCCACCGGCAAGCTGCGCGGGATCCTGATCGATCTGGTCGCGGGTGGGATGCGGGAGCATTCGATGGACGTGCGCGTCGTCTCCTTCGGGTTCAAATACGGGCTGCCGCTGGAAGCCGATCTGGTCTTCGATGTCCGTTTCCTGCCGAATCCCTATTATATCCCGGAACTCAAGCATCAGACCGGGCTGGACGAGCCTGTGCGGAATTTTGTCTTCAAATATCAGCAGACGCTGGACTTTACGGCCAAGGTCGAGGACCTGCTGTCGTTCCTGCTGCCCAATTATCTCGACGAGGGAAAGACGGACCTCGTCATCGCCGTCGGCTGCACCGGCGGCAAGCACCGGAGCGTCTGCATCGCAAAAGAGCTGTTTGAATTCGTCTCGAAAAAGGGCTACGCCGCCACGCTCAGCCACCGCGATATGGGCAGAAGGTAAGCGCGATGGCAGAACTGACCGAACAGATCCGGCTCTATGAGCCCCACCGCAGACAGCCGCGCATCGCAGCCATCGGCGGCGGGCACGGCCTGTCCGCCATGCTGCGGGGCCTGAAGACCTACACGAAGAATATCACCGCCATCGTCACCGTCGCCGACGACGGCGGCGGCTCCGGCATGCTGCGCGAGGATCTGGGGATGCTGCCGCCGGGCGATATCCGCAACTGCATCATGGCGCTGGCCAATACCGAGCCCACCATGCAGCAGCTGCTCAACTACCGCTTTACCGACGGCTCTCTGGCCGGGCAGAGCTTCGGCAATCTGTTCCTGGCGGCCATGAACGGCATTTCCGGCTCGTTTGACGAGGCAGTCCACCGGATGGGGGACGTCCTGGCCATCACCGGCCGGGTGCTGCCCGTGACCAATCAGGATGTGCGGCTGGAGGCGGAGTTTCACGACGGCAGCCGCGTGCTCGGTGAGAGCAAGATCTTCTACGCGAAAAAGATCAACAATTCCCGCATCCGCAAGGTCCGGCTGGTCCCGGAGCGTCCGGCGGCCCTGCCGGAGAGCGTGCAGGCCATCCGCGACGCCGATATCGTCGTGATCGGGCCGGGGAGCCTCTATACGAGCATCATTCCGAATTTCCTTGTCAGCGGCATCTCTGACGCCGTCCGCCAGAGCAGGGCATGCAAGATCTACGCGCTGAACATCATGACCCAGGACGGTGAGACCGACGGCTACGACGCCGACGATCATGTCCGCGCCATTCTGGAGCATGCCGGCCCCGGCGTCATCGACGTCTGCATCGCAAACAGCACGCCGGTCCCGCCGGAGATCATGGAGCCGTACGCAAAAGAGGGCGTGGCCCAGCTCGAGCTGAACCGCACGGATATCGAGCAGCTGGGCATTGCCGTGCGCACGTTCCCGCTGCTGGAGCCGGGACGGTATATCCGCCATAATTCCGACGCGCTCGCGCGCGCGATCCTGTCCGTGTGGCAGGAATTCAGAAAGAAATAACCACAGAAAGGAACGGCGCTGTCATGTCCTTTTCTTCCAATGTCAAGCAGGAGCTGTGCCGCCTGCCCATCAGCCGCCGGCAGGAGGCCGCGGCCGAGCTGTACGGTATATTGCTCTACTGCAACGCCTTTACGGCCGAGCTGATCCGCATCACGACCGAATCACGGGATCTGGCTGACCGGCTGCCGCGGCTGATGAAAAAGGTAGCCGGTTTTTCCTTCGATCAGGAGCCGGAAGCGGAGGAGACCGGGAAGCTGGTCTTCACGGTCGACTCGCAGGAAAAGATCCATAAGATCTTCGCCCAGTTCGGTCTGTCCGCGGCGAAGGATGTAACGCTGCACGTCAACTACGGGATCCTGGAAGAGGATGAGGAGCGGCTGGCGTTCCTGCGCGGGGCGTTTTTATCCGGCGGTTCGGTCACGGACCCGGCCAAGCGCTATCATCTCGAGCTCACGACCTCCCACTACAAGGTCAGCCGCGAGACCTGCGCGCTGCTGCTGGACGCGGGCTTCTCTCCGAAGGAGACCACACGCGGCGGCAACAGCATCCTGTACTTCAAGCAGAGCAACCTCATCGAGGATTTTCTGACCGCCATCGGCGCGCCCGTCTGCGCGATGGGCGTGATGGAGGCCAAGGTCGAAAAAGACCTGCGCAACGGCGTCAACCGCCGTGTCAACTGCGAGACCGCGAACCTGACCAAGGTCGTCGACGCGTCGATGGAGCAGGTCGCGGCCATCCGGAAGCTGCAGAAGCGCGGCCAGCTCAAGGACCTGCCGCCGAAGCTCCGCGAGACCGCGAAGCTCCGTCTGGAGAACCCTGAGGCGACGCTGCAGGAGCTTGCCGCCATGCAGGATCCGCCTGTTTCCAAATCCGCAATGAACCACCGCATGCGCAAGCTCGTTGCGCTTGCGAACGAGAGCTGAGAAAGGAGCGCCCGCCATGGCATTTGTGCATCTGCACGTCCACAGCGAATACAGTCTGCTTGACGGCGCCTGCCGTATCGGCTCGATGATGGACCGTGTGCAGGAGATCGGCCAGGAGGCCATCGCCCTGACCGACCACGGCGTCATGTACGGCACGATCGACTTTTACCGCGCAGCAAAGAAGGCCGGGATCAAGCCCATCGTCGGCTGCGAGGTCTATGTCGCCCGCCGCACGCGCTTCGACAAGGTCCACGGCGTCGACAAAGAACCCTACCATCTCGTCCTCCTGTGTGAAAACGAGACCGGCTACCGCAATCTCAGCTATATGGTCTCGCTCGGCTTCACGGAGGGCTTTTATAACCGCCCGCGCGTGGATATGGAGCTGCTGCGCGAGCATCACGAGGGCCTGATCGCCCTGTCCGCCTGTCTGGCTGGGCGCATCCCGCAGTCGATCATGCAGGACGACCTGCAGGCCGCCGAGCAGGCGGCGCGCGAGTATGCCGAAGTTTTCGGGCCGGACCATTTTTATCTGGAGCTGCAGGATCACGGCATCCCGGAGCAGCGGACCGTCAACGCACAGATCCGCAAGCTCGCCGAAAAACTGTCTCTGCCGCTCGTCGTGACGAACGACGCACACTATCTGCGCAAGTCGGACGCGAAAATGCAGGACGTGCTGCTCTGCATCCAGACCGGCAAGACCGTCGACGACCCGAACCGCATGAAATTTGAGACGGAGGAATTCTATCTCAAGAGCGAAGAGGAGCTGCGCGAGCTGTTCCCGGATGTGCCGGAGGCGTTTGACAATACAGTAAAAATTGCGGAGCGCTGCAATGTGGAGTTTACGTTCGGCAAGTATTTCCTGCCGGAATTCAAGCTCCCGGAGGGCGTGACGAGCCTTTCGTATCTTAAGCAGCTCTGCCGCGAGGGCTTTGACGAGCTCTACGGGACGGAGCACCCGGAATATATGCAGCAGCTCGACTATGAGATCGACATGATCGAGAAGATGGGCTTTACCGATTACTTCCTCATCGTGTGGGATTTCGTGCGCTTTGCCAAATCGGCCGGGATCCCGGTCGGCCCCGGGCGCGGCAGCGCCGCGGGCTCGATGGTCACCTACTGCCTGCATATCACCGAGATCGACCCCATGAAATACGGGCTTTATTTCGAGCGCTTCCTCAACCCGGCGCGCGTGACGATGCCCGATATCGATATGGACTTCGGTGACACCCGGCGCGCCGAGGTCGTCGACTACGTCCGGCGCAAATACGGCGAGGACCATGTCGCACAGATCGTCACCTTCGGTACCATGGCTGCGCGCGGCTCCATCCGCGACGTCGGCCGCGTGATGAACTTCACCTACGCCGAGACGGACGCGGTGGCCAAGCTCGTGCCGCCGACGCCGCACATGACGCTGGCGGACGCGCTGAAGCTGTCGCCGCAGCTGCGGCAGATGTACGACTCTGACGAACGGGTCAGGGAACTGGTCGACACGGCAAAGGCCATCGAGGGCATGCCGCGCAACACCTCGACGCACGCCGCGGGCGTCGTCATTACCAAGCTCCCGGTCTATGACTATGTGCCGCTGGCGACGAACGACGGCACGATCGTTACCGAATACACCATGACGACGCTGGAGGAGCTCGGGCTCCTCAAAATGGACTTCCTCGGCCTGCGCAACATCACCGTCATCGACGATGCCATCCGCGATATCCGTAAGACCGAGCCGGACTTCTCCATGGCCCGCGTCACTGACAACGACCCCAAGGTCATGGACATGCTCACGCAGGGCCGGACCGCCGGTGTGTTCCAGATGGAATCGACCGGCATGACGGGCGTGTGCATGGGCCTGAAGCCGCAGTCGATCGAAGATCTGTCCATCATCGTCGCCGCCTACCGGCCGGGCCCGATGGAATCGATCCCGCGCCTGATCGCCTGCAAGCAGGATCCGTCGCTCGTCAAATACAAGCACCCGATGCTGCAGCCCATCCTCTCCGTCACCTACGGCTGCATCCTCTATCAGGAGCAGGTCATCGAGATCTTCCGCAAGCTTGCCGGGTATTCTCTCGGGCAGGCGGACATGGTGCGCCGCGCCATGAGCAAAAAGAAGGTCAAGGACATCGAAAAGGAGCGCGGCGCGTTTATCCGCGGCGACGCATCCCGCAATATCTCCGGCTGCGTGGCCAACGGCATCCCGGAGGACGTCGCGGCGTCCATCTACAACGAGATGTACGACTTCGCGAACTACGCGTTCAACAAGGCGCATTCCGTCTGCTATGCCGTCATCGCGTACCAGACGGCGTGGTTCAAGTGCTATTATCCGCGCGAGTACATGGCGGCGCTCATGACCTCAGTCCTGGACAGCTCTGTCAAGATCTCCGAGTATATCGCCGAATGCCGCGCCATGGACATTGCGCTCCTGCCGCCGGATATCAACGAATCGAACGACAACTTCACCGTCGTGCCGGGCGGCATCCGGTTCGGACTGGCCGCGATCAAGAATATCGGACGTGGCTTTATCCTGAAGGTCATGGATGAGCGCGAACAGCACGGAAAGTTCACGAGTCTTGAGGACTTTACCCTGCGCATGTACGGCACCGACCTGAACAAGCGTGCGCTGGAAAATCTCATCAAAGCCGGCGCCTGCGATGGCTTCGGGCTCAATCGTGCGCAGATGCTGCGCATGTACGAGCTGATCATGGACGCCGCAGCCAACCAGAAAAGCAAAAATGTCGAGGGTCAGATGGGCCTGTTCGACCTGCTTTCCGGTGAGGATGCACCCGCGGCTATGCCTGCCATCCCGGTGCCGAATATCCCGGAGCTGAGCGCGCAGGAGAAAATGAGCCTGGAAAAACAGACGACCGGCCTGTATCTTTCCGGCCACCCGATGGACGATTACCGGCCGCTGCTGCGCGGAATGGACGTCGTGCCGGTCGGCGAGATCATGGAATGCTTCGAAAACGGCGAGGATACCTATCAGGATGAGCAGATCGTGAACATCGCCGGGATCGTCGAGGCCGTCAAGATGAAGACCACGAAATCCGGCTCCATGATGGCCTACGTCACGGTCGAGGACGACACCGGTTCGATGGAGCTGCTGGTATTCTCGGGCGTGCTCGGCCAGTATGGCTCGATGCTGTATGAAAATTCGGCGGTGATTTTGAACGGACGCATCTCCGTGCGGGATGAAAAGCCGCCGCAGCTGGTCGTCAACCGGGTTTTGCCGATCGCCGATATGCAGGATGCGGACGTGGCCCAGGCCGCGCGGCAGGCTGCCGCGCAGGCGCATACCGTGTATCTTCGGATCGAGGATTCGGCGCAGAGCAGCGCCCGGAAGGTCTTCCCGGTCCTGAAAATGTTCCCGGGCAAGGCGAAGGCCGTGGTCTATTACGCGGATAGCGGCGCGAGAATGGGCGGCAAGTGCGCGATCGATGAGCGGATGCTCCGCGAGATGCGCGAGCTGCTCGGCGAAAAAAATGTGATCGTAAAGTAGTCGCTTTTTTACAAATTCGCTACACTTTTGCAACCTGGCATGTTATACTGTATTTTATGGGAAAAGGGGGATTTGCGTTGCGGTTGCGGATGAAACGGATGCTGCTGGCCGTGCTGGCCGCGGCAATGTCGCTGGTCCTGTCCGGCTGCTTTGTCAAGACCGTCGACGAGCTGTACACGCTCCCTAAGCACTCTGATGAATATAACCGGCTGGAACAGGCCATCGATCAGGTCATGTCCAGCCAGAACGCGTCCTACGCTGCGCCGGTCTCCGGCATGAACCAGCAGTCGGTCCAGCTGGCCGATCTGGACGGCGACGGGACGGAAGAGGCGGTCGCTTTCCTGAAAACGACGGGCGACAAGCCGCTCAAGGCCTGCATCTTTTCCCGCGTCGATGAGGATTATCAGCTCATGGACGTGATCGAGGGCGACGGTACCAGCTTCGCGAGCGTGGAATACGTGCCGCTGACCGGCGGCCCCGGTGTTGAGCTGGTCATCGGGCGGCAGCTTTCCACGGACGTGCTGCAGTCGCTGTGCGCGTATTCGTACACCGGCGGGCACGTGGTCGAGCTGCTGAGCACGAATTACTCGGAATACCGCTGCGTCGATCTCGACGAAGACGGGCGGACGGATCTGTTCGTCCTCCGCTTTGACGCGGAGCAGCCGCAGGGCGTGGCCGAGCTCTACCGCTGGCAGGGCGACCAGATGGAGCGCGAGCCGGAGGCGTATCTGACGGCCGGCGCGTCGCCGGTCAAGCGCATTGTGTCCGGTGATCTGATGGAAGATGTCCCGGCTGTCTTTGTGGCGAGCGCTTATGAAGAGAACGGGCTTGCGACCGACGTGTTTGCCTTCCGGGACGGCGTGTTCCGCAACATTACCGCTGCCGACCCGGGCAGCGCGCTTTCCACCGTGCGCAGCTATTACGTCTACGCCACCGATGTGGACAGCGACGGGCTCATCGAGCTGCCGCAGATCCTTCCGCTGCCGTCGGCTGCGGGCTCGGAGGAGAACTACAGCGTCATCAGCTGGTATAATTTAGACCTGCAGGGCCGCAGCACACCGAAGATGACGACCTATCACAGCTTTTCCGGCGGCTGGTTCTTATCCCTGCCGGACCGGTGGCAGAACCGGCTCTGCATCACCCGCAGCGAAGAGGTCGGCGGTGTCCGCGGCTACGTCTTCTCCGAGTGGAAGGATGAGACGCACACGGAGCCGATCTTCACCATCTATGCCTTCTCCGGCGACGACCGGGCGCAGCTCGCTTCGTCTGACGGCCGGTTCCTCCTTGCCGAGAAGGGCGATATCACATACGCAGCGCAGCTTGCAGCAGGGAAGTGGGCAGGCGAGCTTTCCGAGCAGACGCTCAGAGGCATGTTCCACTTTATTCATATTGACTGGAATTCGGGAGAGACGTGAGGAGCGTAATGGAATGAAGAAAGTAATGATTCTGGAAGACGAGGTCAGCATCCGGAGCTTTGTGGTCATCAACCTCAAGCGCGCCGGCTACGAAGTCGTGGAGGCCGGGACGGGCGAGGAAGCGCTGGAGCTTCTGAAGGCCAATCCGGACGTCGGCGTCGCCATTCTGGATATTATGCTGCCCGGGATCGACGGCTTTGAGGTCTGCCGCAGCATCCGGGCGACGGATAAAAAAATCGGTATTATTATGTTAACCGCAAGAAGCCAGGAGATGGACAAGATCACCGGCCTCATGACCGGTGCGGATGACTATATGACCAAGCCCTTCAGCCCCGCGGAGCTGACAGCGCGGATCGACGCGCTCTACCGCCGCATCGACTCGGACGGCTCGTCCAACCAGATCGAGCTCAAGCACGGCCCGTTCGTGCTCAACACGCGCAACCGCACACTCGACAAGGACGGCCGCCGCATCAAGCTCACGCAGGTGGAATATGCCATCGTGAAGCTGTTCATGCAGAATCCCGGGCGGGCGCTGTCCCGCGAGGACATTCTGGCGGCGGTCTGGGGCCGCGACTATGACGGTGAGCTCAAGATCGTCGACGTCAACATCCGCCGTCTTCGCATCAAGATCGAAGACGATACCGCGAGCCCGACCTACATCACGACGGTCTGGGGCTTCGGATACAAATGGGGCGCCTGAGAAGAAGCAGGGAAGCGCCGGTACGGCGCACGAGGTGAAAACGCTTGAAGAAAAAGAAACGGTTGTCCGGCATCGAGCGGCGCTGGTTCGTGAACAATGTGGGCGTCATCATGCTGCTGGTGCTGGCGTGCGTGCTTGGCGTCGTGCTCTCCATGGCGGCCTATTACGATACGAACCTGCGCTCCGGCCTTGAAAACAGGGCGAAGACGACAACCGATTTTTTCAGCAATTATATTGGCCAGAGCTACAACGAATACTATCAGTCCTGCATCAAATTTGCCAAGACGTTTGAAGATAAAGACCGGCTGGAGCTGCAGTTCATCTCGCCGGGCGGCAAGATCGTTGCCTCCTCCTACGGGAAATTCGCGGGCCGCTCGCCCTCCACGCCGGAGATCCAGCAGGCCATCAACAGCCAGCAGACCCGGCACTACAAGGGCCGCAACCCCCTGACCGGCGAGCGCATCCTCGCTGTGTCCAGCCCGATGATCTACACCAACGGCGAGGTCATCGGCGTGCTGCGCTATGTGACGAGCCTGCGCAACGCGGATCTGCAGGTCCTCATGATCGCGCTCATTGCGGTGACGGTCGGGCTTCTGTTCATCGGCTCGATCTTCTTTCTGAGCAGCTTTTTTATCCGCTCCATCCTTGTGCCGGTCTCGCAGATCAACGCGACGGCCAAGCGCATAGCCGCCGGCTCCTACGGCGTGCAGATCCCCGGGCAGTACGATGATGAGATCGGCGAGCTGGTCAGCACGATCAACGATATGTCCGTCAAGATCGGGCAGGCCGAAAAGACGCAGACGGAGTTCATTTCCTCTGTCTCGCACGAGCTGCGGACGCCGCTCACAGCCATCTCCGGCTGGGGCGAGACGCTGCTGACGTCGGAAAACCTGGACGCGGAGACGCGCCGCGGCGTCGTCATCATCGCGCGGGAGGCCAAGCGCCTGACCGGCATGGTCGAGGAGCTGCTGGAATTCACGCGGATGCAGGACGGCCGCTTTACACTGCATGTCGAAACGGCCGATATCCTGGCGGAGTTTGAAGATACCGTCTTCATGTACGGCAACCGGCTGAAGCAGGAGGGCATCTGCCTGCACTACGACGGCTGCGAGGAAGACATTCCCGAGATCCCCTGCGACGTGGCGCGGATGCGGCAGGTGTTTCTCAACATTCTCGACAATGCGGCCAAGCACGGCGGCGAGGGCAAGCGCATCGACGCCTCCATCGCGCATGAAGACCGCTTCGTCGTCATCCGCATCCGGGACTACGGCCCCGGCATCCCGGAAGAAGAGCTTCCCCGCGTCAAGCTCAAATTTTACAAGGGCAGCTCCAAAGCCCGCGGCAGCGGCATCGGCCTTGCCGTGTGCGAGGAGATCGTCACCATGCACGGCGGCACGCTGACGCTCGAAAATGCAGAGGGCGGCGGCACGCTCGTCACGATCTGTATCCCCACGGGGGAGGAATAAGAGGCTTTCATGAAAAAAGAGAACGAATCTGTCATCCAGGAAAAATTCAAGACGCTCATCGGCGGTCAGGCGCTGATCGAGGGCATTATGATGCAAGGGCCAGACAAGCGGTCGATCGTCGTGCGCGGGCCTGAGGGCATCGTCACGAAGGTCGAGCCGCTCAAAAAGCGCACGGGCATCGCAAAATGGCCGCTCATCCGCGGCGTGGTGAATTTCGCCTCGTCGATGGTCTCGGGCGTGAAGGCGCTCATGTACTCGGCGGAGTTTTTCCCCGAGGAGGAAGACGCCAAGCCCTCCAAATTTGACGAGTGGCTGGAAAAAAAGCTTGGCAGCGAAAAGATGGAGAAGGCGGTGATCTCGTTCTCCGTCGTGCTCGGTGTGCTATTTTCCGTCGGCCTGTTCTTCCTGCTGCCGACGCTGATCAGCGGCCTGTTTGACCGCGTGATCCACAGCGCCGTGATCCGCAGCCTGATCGAGGGCGTGATCCGCATCGCGATCTTTATGGGTTATATGATCCTGATCTCCAAAATGAAGGACATGAAGCGTGTCTTCTCCTACCACGGCGCGGAGCATAAGACCATCCGCTGCTATGAGGCACAGCTGCCCCTGACCGTGGAAAACTGCCGCGGCATGACAAGACTCCACCCGCGCTGCGGCACGAGCTTCCTGTTCGTCGTCGTCATGATCTCCATTTTGCTTTTCGCGCTGGTCAGCGCGGTGCTGCCGACGAGCAATATGCTCGTCCGGCTGGTCGTCCGGCTGGCACTTCTGCCGTTCGTGGTGGCCATCAGCTATGAGTTTAACCGCCTGGTCGGCCGCCATGACAACTGGCTGACGCGGATCCTGACCGCCCCCGGCATGTGGTTCCAGAATTTCACGACCAACGAACCGGATGATTCCATGCTGGAGGTCGGCATCGAGGCGCTGAAGCTCGTCCTGCCGGACGAGGCAGGGGCCGACCGATGGTAAAGAAGTACGGAGACCTGTATCTGCAGACCCGGCGGGCTCTGCTGCCCACAGAAGGTGAGAATGCCGCAGCCGCCGCGCGCGAGCTGCTGGCGTTTGCGTCCGGGAAATCCGTCGCCGCCGTGCTGGCGGATGCCAACCTGTATGCCAGCGAGCAGATCGAAGCAGATCTGAACGGTTATGTAAACCGAATGCTCGCCCATGAGCCGCTGCCCTATATCCTCGGGCAATGGGATTTCTACGGGATCTCGCTCGAGGTCACGCCGGACGTCCTGATCCCGCGTGACGACACGATGGCCGTCACGGATCTGGCGCTGGAGGTGCTGCGCACCGGCCATCCGTCGCCGCGCGTGCTCGATCTTTGCTGCGGGAGCGGCTGCATCGGGCTGGCTATCGCCCATCAGCTGCCGGATGCGCATGTGACGCTGGCGGATATCTCTCGCCCGGCACTGGCCGTGGCCAAGCGGAACATCAAGCGGCTGAAGCTCATGAACCGCGTGACCGCCATCGGCCTCGACGCGAAAAAGCCCGCGCCGTCCTTTGTCGGCACGCTCGACGCGCTGGTATGCAATCCGCCGTATGTGACCGCGGAGGAGATGACCCAGCTGGAGCCCTCGGTCCGTGACTACGAACCGGCGCTGGCGCTCGACGGTGGGGCGGACGGGCTGGATTTTTACCGCGCAGTGGCGGAGAACTTTACGCGGCTGATCGCCAGCGGCGGCTATCTCTGCTTTGAGTTCGGTCTCGGCCAGCACGTGGCCGTGTCGATGATCCTTCAGGAATACGGTTACACCGATATTGCCCTGCGCAAAGACCTGCGCGGCGTGATCCGCGCAGCCCGCGGTACGAAAAAATAAAACAAACGTTTGATTTTATTCGAACATTGTGGTATAGTGTTTGTAAACACCAAAGAGGAAGGAACTGAGACGATGGAAAGAAAAAAAACAGCCGATCAGACTCCCAATAACGACAAGAAACAGGCGCTCGATACCGCCATCCGGCAGATCGAGAAAAACTTCGGCAAGGGCGCGGTCATGCGCCTGGGCGACCGCCCTGATCTGCAGGTCGACGCCATCCCGACCGGCTCGCTGGCGCTCGACGCCGCGCTCGGCATCGGCGGCGTGCCGAAGGGGCGGATCATTGAGATCTACGGCCCGGAATCTTCCGGCAAGACCACGCTGGCGCTGCATATCGTGGCGCAGGCGCAGAAGCGCGGCGGCGAGGTCGCGTTCGTCGACGCGGAGCATGCCCTTGATCCGGATTACGCGGCAAGGATCGGCGTCGATATCGACTCCATGCTCGTCTCCCAGCCGGATACCGGCGAGCAGGCGCTGGAGATCACCGACGCGCTGGTTCGCTCCGGCGCAGTCGACGTCGTGGTCGTCGACTCTGTCGCGGCGCTGACACCGCGGGCGGAGATCGAGGGCGAGATGGGCGACACCTTCGTCGGCCTGCAGGCCCGGCTCATGTCGCAGGCGCTGCGGAAGCTTGCCGGCAACATTTCCAAGACCAACTGCGTCGTCATCTTCATCAACCAGCTGCGTATGAAGATCGGCGTCATGTACGGCAACCCCGAGACGACCACCGGCGGCAACGCGCTGAAGTTCTACGCGTCCGTCCGGATCGACATCCGCCGCACCGAGGCCATCAAGAACGGCTCTGAGGTCATCGGCAACCGCACGCGCGCGAAGATCGTCAAGAACAAGTGCGCGCCCCCCTTCAAAGAGGCATATTTCGATATCATGTACGGCGAAGGCATCTCCAAGTGGGGCGAAATGGTCGACCTTGCCGTGCAGCTCGAGCTCATCAACAAGAGCGGCAGCTGGTTCTCCATCGGCGATGAGCGCATCGGCCAGGGCCGCGATTCTGCCAAGCAGTATCTGATCGACCATCCCGACGTCGCCGACCGCATCGAGCAGGAGATCCGCGACAACATGTGGAAGCTGCAGGGCAAGAACGCCAAGCCGCCCGCGTCTGCCGCGGCCAAGCCCGTCAGCGTCTCTGCCGACGATTTTAACGACGACTGATGCGTCTGCTCTCAATCCAGGAGCTGCCGCAGTCCGGGCGTGTGAAGCTCGTCTTCGACGACGAGACCGTCCTCAAGACGCAGCCCTATCTGCTTGCGGACTTCGGTCTCTACAGCGGGATGGAGCTGTCGGAGGAGGACTATCAGGCACTGCTGGCCGCGGCCGGGAAGGCTTCGGCCAGGGCGCGGGCCGTGCGGATCGTCGCGGCGGCCGGTGTGTCCGAACGGGAGCTGCAGAAGCGGCTGGTGCAGAAGGGCGAAGAGGCGGCCGACGCGAAAGAGGCTGTCGGTTGGCTCAAGGAGCTGCATTTGCTCGACGACGGCGAGACGGCGCGGCAGCTCGTTGCCAGTGCCGCCGCCAAAGGCTATGGCAAAAGCCGCATCAAAAATATCCTGTATGAGAAGGGGATCCCCCAGGAATTCTGGGACGACGCGCTCGCCGACCTCCCGGAGATGGACGATGCCATCGACCGTTTTCTGGCCCGCCGCTGGCAGGGGAAGGACCCGGACGACAAAGAAGTGAAAAGAACTGTGGACGCGCTCATTCGCCGCGGTCACAGCTGGAAGGATATCCAGGCGGGTCTGCGGCGCTACCGCGCAGATCTGGAGCTGGAGGAAAACACGGAGGACTACATACCATGACCCACACGATAGGCATGATCTCGCTTGGCTGCGCCAAAAATCAGGTCAATGCCGAGCATATGCTCTGGCTGCTGCGGCAGGCAGGGTATGAGATCAGCCCCGACCCCGACGGTGCGGAGCTCGTCATCGTCAACACCTGCGGCTTTATCGAGTCCGCAAAGACCGAGGCCATCGACAACATTCTCGCCATGGCGCAGCTCAAGGCGGAGGGCCGGATCCAGAAGATCCTGGTCACCGGCTGTCTTGCGCAGCGCTATCAGGAGGAGATTCTGCAGGAAATGCCGGAGGTCGACGGCGTGCTTGGCACCGGCTCCTACTTTGACGTTGCCAACGCGGTCGGGCAGGTGCTGAGCGGCAAACGCTACAAGCGCTTCGACGATATCAATGCAGACCAGTCGGAGGACGGCCGTATCTTGACCACGCCGGAGTATTATGCCTATCTGAAGATCGCCGAGGGCTGCGACAACCACTGTGCCTACTGCATCATCCCGAAGCTGCGCGGCAAGCTGCGCAGCCGCCCGATCGAGGAGCTCGTCAAGGAGGCGGAGCAGCTTGCGGCCGACGGCGTCAAGGAGCTGATCGTCGTCGCGCAGGATACCAGCCGCTACGGTCTCGATCTCTACGGCGAGCGGAAGCTCGCGGAGCTGCTGCGGCAGCTGTGCCGGATCGACGGGCTTGTCTGGATCCGCGTGCACTATCTCTATCCGGATGAGATGTCACAGGAGCTGATTGACGTGCTGGCGAACGAGCCGAAGATCGTCAAGTATCTGGATATCCCGATCCAGCACATCAACGACGATATCCTCCGCCGCATGAACCGCCGCGGCAACGGCGAATACGTCAAGGAGCTGTTCGCCAAGCTCCGCCGCGAGATCCCAGGCCTTGTGCTCCGCACGAGCCTTATCACCGGCCTTCCCGGCGAGGGCGAGGCGGAATTTGCCCAGCTCTGTGACTTTTTGAAGGAATACAAGCTCGAGCGCGTCGGTGCGTTTGCGTTCTCCCCGGAGGAGGGCACGCGCGCGGCAGAGATGGAATATCCTGATACCGAGATCGCCCGGCAGCGCGCGGACATGGTCGCCGAGATCCAGTCCCGCATCATGGACGATTACAACGAATCGTGCATCGGCAAGACCATGCAGGTCCTGTGCGAGGGCTACGATCCCGATGAAGAGAGCTATTACGGCCGGACCTTTGCCGACTCGCCGGATATCGACGGGAAGATTTGGTTCACGGCGGAAAAACATATCAAGACCGGTGACTTTGCCGACGTCCGTGTGGTGGACGCCTATGACGGTGAGCTTGTCGGTGTGCTGGAGGAAGAATACAATGACGACTGCGAGTAAAATTACCCTTGTCCGTGTGGTGCTGATCCCGGTGTATATGGTCCTGATGCTTTTGTCGGCCGGTGGGGCGGAATGGCTGCGCTGGGCGGCTGTGGCTGTGTTCATCATCGCCAGCGTCTCCGACTTCCTGGACGGCTATATCGCCCGGCATTACAATCAGGTCAGCGACTTCGGCAAATTCCTCGATCCGCTGGCAGATAAGCTGCTCGTGACGGCCTGCATGATGATTTTCGTCGGCTGGGGCCGGATGCCGTCCTGGCTGGTGTTCATCGTCATCGCGCGGGAATTTGCCATCAGCGGCCTGCGCATGGTCGCCGCCAACAACGGTACGGTCATCGCCGCCGGCTGGAGCGGCAAGATCAAGACCTCCTGCACCATGGTCGGTCTGATCGCCATGATGGTCCTTCCGAATGTGCCGGTCCTCGATACGGTCGTGAACGTGGTCATCCTTGTCACGACGGTGTATTCCGGCGTAGAATACTTCGTCAAGAACTGGCATTGCCTTGGTCTCGGTAAGAAAGCTTGACTTTTTCGTATTCCAATGATATGATTTCCCAAGAAAAATGAATATCGCGTTGATCGAAAAGAGTACCGCATATCCGCTTTTTCAGAGAGCTTCCGCCGTCGGCTGCAAACGGGAGCAAAAGCTTCTGCGGGAACGTGCGTTCGTGAGCGAGGGGAGACCCCGTCTGGGCTTACGTCAAAGCCTGAGTGAGAAATCAGAGTGGAACCGCGAGTTTAATGACCCGCCTCTTGAGAAAAAGAGGCGGGTTTTATTGTGATTTGGAGGAGCTGTCTTTGCATCTGTTGGAGGATATCCGGGCATACAAAAGAAACGACCCTGCCGCGCGCTCGGCAATCGAGGTCGTGCTGCTGTACAACGGCCTGCACGCGACGATCGATTACCGCATCGCGCACTGGTTTTACCGGCATCGCTGCTTTTTTATCGCGCGCGCGATCTCGCAGTGGTCGAAAATGTGGACCGGAATTGAAATACACCCCGGCGCGCAGATCGGCCGCCGTCTGGTCATTGACCACGGCACCGGGATCGTGATCGGCGAGACGACCCAGATCGGCGACGACTGTCTGCTCTATCAGGGCGTGACGCTCGGCGGCACCGGCAAGGACGTCGGCAAGCGCCATCCGACGCTCGGCAACAACGTCATGGTCGGCTCCGGCGCAAAGGTCCTCGGGCCTTTCCGTGTCGGCGACAATGCGCGCATCGCCGCCAACGCTGTGGTCCTGCGCGAGGTGCCGCCCGGCGCGACCGTCGTCGGCGTCCCCGGCCGGATCGTCCGGCTGTGCGGCGACAAGCTCGACCACATCCACACCCCGGACCCGGTCATGCTGGAAATCGAAGAACTCAAGCGCCGCATGGCGCTGCTGGAACAACAGATCAACGACGTCCAAAAGGAGAATTGATATGTACCTGTACAACTCTGCAACCCATAAAAAAGAAGAATTCATCCCCAACGACCCGAAGCTGGTCAAAATGTACACCTGCGGCCCCACGGTCTATCATTTTGCCCATATCGGCAACCTCCGCAGCTATATCATGGAGGATGTGCTGGAAAAGTATCTGCGTTACGCCGGGTATCCGGTCAAGCGCGTCATGAACATCACCGACGTCGGCCATCTGACCTCCGATGCCGATGAGGGCGAGGACAAGATGCTCAAGGGCGCCCGCCGCGAGCACAAGACCGTCATGGAGATCGCCAAGTTCTATACCGATGCCTTCTTTGACGACTGCCGCAAGCTCAACATCAAGCGGCCGGATGTTGTCCAGCCCGCGACCGGCTGCATCGACGAGTATATCAAGATCATCACGAAGCTGCTCGATACTGGCTATGCCTATATCGAGGGCGGCAACGTCTACTTTGATACCTCCAAGCTCGAAAAATACTACATTTTCAACGAGCACAAGGAAGAAGACCTCGCCGTCGGCGTCCGCGAGGGCGTGGAAGAGGACACGAACAAGCGCAACAAGAACGACTTTGTGCTCTGGTTCACCAAGTCCAAGTTTGAGGACCAGGCGCTCAAGTGGGATTCGCCCTGGGGCGTCGGCTATCCCGGCTGGCACATCGAGTGCTCCGGCATTTCCCTCAAGTATCTGGGCGAGGATCTGGATATCCACTGCGGCGGCATCGACAATGCGTTCCCGCACCACACCAACGAGATCGCGCAGTCGGAAAGCTACATCGGCCACCACTGGTGCAACTACTGGATGCATGTCATGCATCTGAATACGGCCAGCGGCAAAATGTCCAAATCCAAGGGCGAGTTCCTGACGGTCTCGCTGCTGGAGCAGAAGGGCTATGACCCGCTGTGCTACCGTCTGTTCTGCCTGCAGAGCCATTACCGCCGCAATCTGGTCTTCTCGTGGGAAAACCTCGACAACGCAGCCGGGACCTACCAGAAGCTCCTGACCAAGATCGCTGCCCTGAAGCCCGGCGACGGCGAGATCGACGAGGCCGCCGTCACGGCCCTGCGTGAGAAATTCAACGCCGCTCTCGGCAACGACCTCAATACCTCGCTGGCCATCACCGCGCTCTACGACGTGCTCAAGTACAAGACGAACGACGCCACTAAGCTGTTCGTGCTGGACGATTTCGACAAGGTCCTGAGTCTGGACCTCTGCAACAAGGCCGCGGAGATCCGCAAGCGCAATGCCGCAGAAAAGCCGGCAGCTGGTGCGTATTCCATCTTCTGCGAGGATGGCAGCGACGATCCCGCCGTCACTGCGCAGATCCAGGCGCGCTACGACGCGAAAAAGGCCAAAAACTTCGCCGAGGCCGACCGCATCCGCGACGAACTCAAAGCCCAGGGCATCGAGATCACCGACATCCCCGGCGGCGCCAAGTGGAAGCATATCTGAAATATACGCAACCCCGGAGCTCCTGCTCCGGGGTTGCGCGTCAAAAGAACAAAAGTTGAACTTGTGGGAGAAATCAGCGAAATGAAAATATGTCAGGTAACAAGTAACGAAGAAAAACAGAGGATAACACGGCAGGTTCTGGAGGCGCTTCCTGAATGGTTTGGTATCCCGGAAGCAAGGGAGAACTATATTTCAGAAAGCCGCGATCAATTGTTTTTCTGCGCCTATGCTGCGGACAAGCCTGTGGGCTTTTTATATCTGAAAGAAACGGGAAAAGCGACGGTCGAGCTATATGTGATGGGCGTACTGAAGGAATATCATCGGCAGGGGATTGGGCGGGAATTGTTCCGCAGCGCCAGAAAAGCGGCAAGCGAAGCCGGATATTCCTTTATGCAGGTAAAAACGGTACAGATGGGAAAATATGAGGAATACGACGATACAAATCGCTTCTATCTTTCCCTCGGATTCCGGGAATTTGAGGTCTTCCCAACATTATGGGACGCATGGAACCCCTGTCAGATCTATATCATGACAATATAATTATGCCATCCGCTCCGCGTGTCCTTTTCCGCTTACTTTTTCGGCTTCCGGTCAAAGAACGGGGACTTTCCGCTGACGCTGAGGGGAATGCCGAGGACGAGCGTGACGGAGGCGCCGAGCAGACCGAGGCTCCTGGCGGCACGGCCGACGGAGAACATCACGCGGTTGTCGACCCGGGCGTCTGCCGCCGCGGCGGCAGACGAACCGATGGCGAT